>Ga0126342_10007852_pt1 | contig 19088 bp, 17 predicted proteins | sample Cyp1metagenome_FD_92528 | JGI IMG/M metagenome (GOLD analysis project Ga0126342, IMG submission 92528) | Coral microbial communities from Lord Howe Island, Old Settlement Bay, Australia - Cyphastrea 1 metagenome | ecosystem: Host-associated > Invertebrates > Cnidaria > Coral ... | reverse complement strand
CCACGTGTGTACGCAAGGTACATGAACGTTAATATCCCCCCCCACCCCACCCATGCCCAGTGACGTAGCAGCAGCGTAGCATCCACGTGTGTACGCAAGGTACATGAACGTTAATATCCCCCCCACCCCACCCAACCCCCATATAGCTAAAATATGTAGTTCGGTCCACGGCCGTCTATGCGCCGGGTACCAACTACTCAGATGATGCGTAACATGTTGACAATCACAGTTAGGAAGTGTACATCTCGTGAAACCTTCTAAATGAGAACCTACATCTACTAAAAGTTTGAAATCAGATCATGTTCGCCCTGGAAGCTCTGCGTGGCATCAAACTCTCTCACGTTTTGTTTTGTAGTCGTTGGAAGGCCAAGACCAATGCAAAGTCGGCGCATCCTACAAGTTTCAAAGTAGGAACCCATCCTATGAGATTTGGCAGGAAAATGGATTAGGGTTCACTTGTCAATACTTGTCACTAATTATATCTAATTATAATACACAGCTATAATATTCTATAATTCGTAGATGAATCTTCCTCTACAACTTTCGACGTAGGAAGCCAAGTTCTCTGAAAACCTTGGTTTTTCCAAAACCCCCACCTCATGGAAGGGATCCAGTAGCTTAATCGCTGCGGACGTGTGGTGAAAAATCGAACTGCATATCGCTTCTGATAAAAATGAAGTAAATCTGAAGTTCATAGAAGATCCGTAGATTTGCTGAAGCCGTTTCTTGGAAAAACTTTCCATTTGGTTCATCCACTATTTGGGGAATCTTTCAGAAAAGATGCAATTTTCTGAGTGACTCTCCACTAAATTTTCATACGATTTTCTTTTCTGAATGACGAAATGTTGGGACATGTTCCATCATTTTCCACTTGATAAACCCAACAAATTGAGGACATTCATCCACAATAAATTGTGGGATCTGCAGAACATTCCAATTGGGGATGCCGCTGGACGGCTGGAATACACACAGTTGATGGGGCCCCCGGAAACGTTGGCGTTTTCGCGTTCTGGCGTTCAGAAACGAGATATGGATGGCTGTGGCTGAAATCTATGGTTTATAGATGTTTATAGCAAATATAACATGATATAACGATCTAGTTTTTATGGGGTTGATAAACCAACTAACATAACTTTGGGGCACCATCCTGTAGAGTGTCGATGATCGACAGATGATGAATCGCTAACATGAATAGATCCAATACATTCTATCAGCTTACTGATTGGGGGCAATCTTGGAGTCGTGGGTTTATAGAATTGTAACCACACTTAGGGCGTTCCAACTTGGCAACGGATTCCGAAAGCTACTTCCAGGATGGTGGCTATACCCCAAACAGATGCCGAACATGGGACACGTGGAAAATGTGTCACAACCTGAGAGGCCATCTTTTTTTTTGGTGGATTTCTATAAAAACCAAATATTTCTGGACATTGGGTGTCTTACCCTGGATTTTGGGTCCATAAAATATCTGGATTTTGGGTGTCCATAAAGATATCCAATGGATAAAATACCTGGATTTTGGATGATTTTGGGTGTCTTACCCTGGAGAATTTGAGAATTTCGGTTCCATTTTCGACTTCGCCAGTGTGGGCGGTCTCAGGAGGACTCGAAATCCGACGAAGTCGAGGAGGTCAAGCCTCAGGTGCGCCAAATGCGGCGAAAAAAACATCGGGGATTTCGCCCGAAATCCATGAAACATGGGGATTTTCCCTCTGGTTATGACTAACATAGCCATGGTATAGATGGCCCATAGAAATAGATGGCTTACCGTTCTTAATAGCATGGTGATTTTCCATGGCTATGTTAGTCATAACCAGAGGGTGAAGATTTTAAAAGGCACGGACAATCGGATTTCACCGAAAAAAAGGTGATCAACATTGATGAAGCAACAATTTAAAGGGAATGAACCAGCGAATCTTGTAATGACACCTAACAGAGATTGGGGAGATCTGACCAAGAATGCGAGGTATGTTATTAAACGTAGTTGTCTGTACGACTAGCAACAACTGTGATGTGATAGAACCCCTCTGGTAATAAAACATGGCAATGGAAAATCCTCTATAAAGGGAGATTTTAATGGCACATTCATCACATCAATAAATGGCGGATTTTCAGTTGCCACGTTTGATTGCGGAGGGTAACAAAATCATACAATGCCATACATCAAAAGAGGCTTGAAACCTTTTTTCCTGCCTCTACTAAACTATGAATGACCATATACAAGTGAGGGACTCTCTGCGGTCATTCGCATGTGTACTCGTCTTAAGTCTGGAGCCAAAATCGACGACTTGCATGACTTGAGTTACCCTCTGGTTGTTTAACATAGCCATGGAAAATGGCCCATTTATAGATGGTTTACCTATTAACAATGGGTGGATTTTTCCATGGCTATGTTAGTCATAACCAGATGGTATCTTGAGTTTCAAGTTACATGACCAAATTTCAAGTTGCCTTGTGTTGTCCTTAAAGTACCTCTTGTGTTTCCTATGCCATATTCCGAGACGACCGGAATCTGACCACACGATGAACGTTTCTGGCGTTTTTCAGTGGTTACCCTCTGGTAAACTAACGTAGCTATAGAAAGATCCACCATTTTTAATGGGAAAACTCACTATTTCTATGGCCATTTTCAATAGCTACGTTAAATTACCAGAGTGTAATTGTGTTTAATGGTTAATGGTTAATCAATCCAGCTGGTTAATCAATCCAGCTGGTTAATCAATCTGGGTAAATTTCATCACGACCGAACCCTGTTCTCCCTAAGCCTGGAAATCATGGTTTATTTTAGGGAAATCATCCCCATAGCTGGCCGCAAGATTCAGGTTAGTGAAATATTATAATTGACCCTAATGTATGGTATATATGCTAACATAAAGGGGGTATATTGATGGGATCCATGGCACACCATATATAGCAGCACCATGGGCAGCACCATGGATCCGTCATGGGTAATGGCAATGGACTTTAATCTTGGCCCAAGGTCCCAAGGTTGGGGGTTTAGGGTTCAACAATGGAGAACGGTCCAGAAATCTCGCGGCACCCAAGTGAACTTTCACTTTATTTCACTTTGAGTCAGCTGGTCACCGCTTTTTTAAATCTTTGTTTTTGTTTAAACATTTGTTTTATGGTCCTTGGGTCCCTTTTTTTTTGTGTGTCCAAATGTCTGTCCAGCCAGGACGTTGCTCAAAAGCAAGAGGAGGAATTCCGGAAGAAAGCGGCTAAGGCGCCATGGGAAGTTGAAAGCTTGGAAAAGTCGCCCAGTTCTTTTGGGGATAATTCCATCACATATAGTTATATATATATATGATACATATATATATATGCATAAAATAACAGGAGCTTATTTTCATGTCCATTAGGAATCACCATAGTATTGGTGAGCAGATGGGCATCCCATAGGTCCCAAACATCACGGAAAGTCACGACGAAAAGCGACGGAATGGCCAGTTCAGGTTAGTGCATTATGGCACATTTGATCCACACAGTATATATATATATATAAATACATATCTCTATATATATATATATATATCATATATATATACATATATATATACATATCATATATCATATATATACATACATATCATACATCATATATATATATATATCTATACATATCTCCATATTTTCATTGATTCATGAAAGTCCCACTAAAGTCCGATCCGCAGAGTAATTGCTACATGCACTCGCAGGTCAACTTTCACAGAAACTGAACATCCAAGCGAGAAAAGCACCGTATGTTTGATGTGTTTTCTATACAAAAGGAGATGTTCATTGCGTTATGAGCGTTCCGTTCCACTTCTACATGAGTTTCGTATAAGGTGTTAATCCTATCAACCAAAGAAAGATTCTGTCCCAAAATCCATATCTGTAAAATTTACCCGAGAAAGTCCCACTAAAGTCACTCAAGTCGCATCAAAGTGCCATGATGCAAAGACTAATGATCCCAACTGACTCGTATTTTTCAGAGGGGTTGGTTGAAACCACCAACCAGCCATCAATTTCTGTTTCAGGCGGCGGAAGAGGCTAGGGAGGCGGACGATTTCAATTCGGAGCGTCGGACGTCGAGAGGGGAGATGAGGGGCAGATTTCAGCATTTTCACTGATTTGACGAACAGAGGAGAGGTTCTCATCATTTTTGAAACTGTTTTTTTGCTTTAAACCTTGGTTTGGCCAGAAACGATGGCTTTCACCGGGGGATCGAAGGCATAATAGGTTGGCTATGTTCAACAGGGATTCCATCAACAGATCATGGCCATACATGCTCCAGATAAAGCCGACTATATCCACAGATATACATTTATTTATACACAGATTTACATATATATATGTATATGTATGTGTATATATATATATATTTATGTATCTATATATATATATATACAGATATACATATACATATATAATTATATATATATACATTTAAGAAGCACTACATGGTTCGTCAGGGGACACGCTTGCGAAAAAACTCCCATCCCCCAGCTTTTCGCAGGTGGAAGAGGCCCAAAAGGCGGCGGTGCAGAAGGCGCAGCAGGAGGCCGCGAGGTGCCGGTTCTGCGGTGGTTCATGGGAGAAAATCATGGAAAAAATGGGAAAAACGTGGGAAAATCATGGGGGAAATATGGGAAAATCATCCAACAAATGGAGCTTCTCATGGGAAAATCTTCTAGGAATGGAGGTTTCTAGCTGGAAAAATCATCAAATAAATGGAGCTTTGTAGCTGGAAAAATCCTCTATAAATGGACGTTTTCATGGGGGAAATCATCTAGAATCATCTACAGTCATCTATAATTCATGGGGAAATTGTTTTCTAAAGCGTCAAATTTGGGGATACCATATTTTTAGACGAACCCAAATGCTTCCCCATTTCAAATTTCAGGAACTTAACTTGGAGGTCCCTAACCACATGTAAGGGGCTTTAAGCCTCGCAAATAATATGGCTTATTATATTGTACAATGGCTCCATTTTAGGATCCTGGAATTCACATTGATATAAATGGGGATGTTATGGGATACTATCATAATCTCAACTCAACTGGAGTTGTAACCCATCTAATTGAGGATATTGCCTGCTTGGGGGGTGCAGTTGAGGCTACAAATGGGTATATCCGTGGTTATAACCATAAGTTGGGTTATACAATCTGGGTCTGGATGAATTATAATGACCTCACGCCGTGACGTCACTGGAACGAGAGTGGATGTATTGGAGAATCATCCCCTCAAATGGCAGTATGTTAACAGCTATTTCCAGGTTAATGTCAGATTAATCTATTTGACTATATTCTCTATACTTTCCGGAAATCAGGCATGCCTAGCTGAGAAATCCCCGAACTAAATATGGAGGTTACAGCCATAGCTGGGAAAATCATCGAACTAAATGGTGGATTTGTCACTGTCATGTTTGATGTCACCAAAGGGTAAAAACGCCCATTCTATCCCCATGTTACCCTCAATCAATCCCATTTATGATAGGTTACGTCCCATTACGTCCCATTACCATCCAGGAACTATAGATATGCATCATGGGGGAATATTCCATACATCCGGGGATGATCCATGAATCTAACTGGGACTATGACGATTTCACACATATATATATACATACATATAGCCCATATGAGTTATAGAGTGGGCTACATAGGGATATATTCCATAGTATCATTTTGAATATTACTGGGTGATATTGTGGGGTGATGAACGCCTCCAATTGCTTGAATGCACGTCTATGGGCAGACTGCCAACCGCATGATAGATGAACAATGAAGTTTTGATCCCTGAAGTTTTTTTCTTTTTTTTTTAACCATGAGAAACGACGACATCTTGAGTTTGTTTGCCGTCTTATCGGACTGGATGGGTGGGAAACAATGGGTTAAACTGTTAAAACCAAAGGATCAATTTGGTGAAGACATTGAGAAGGAAGGGAATTAAACTCTAAGAGCCAGGGATTCCAGCGATTGAATGAATGGATAGGGGTGCAGTTGGGGTGATTTGACCATAAGTTTGGATATGGTGATATGGGCCCCAACTATGGCGACAAATACAGACAATGTGGGGACCTCTGGGGATACAGGACTTCAACATATTGCGTATCTGCAGACATTCAGATGAAACAATGATAAAACTTCAAATTAACATTCTAGGTTAACCAACTGGATGGGTAGAAACTAATCCTACTGTCGTCTTTTGGTATCAATGGGATTATCTACGTTCACCAGCTAAGGATTTGTCATTTTTTGCTGGGTATCAAAGATTGGCCATGCATTGAGGATGTAGTCAACAAGCAACAGACATGGGGGTGAAACCGAGAAAGATACAGCTATTGGATGCCATTGGACCAGCAGGGCTTCGCATTGTTGCGCGGTATCACTTGCTTAACCTATGACAACAATTTCCATAAGAAGTAAAAACAACTGGGAGATTACGCGAGATTACTGTACTTGATACTGCATATTACATGTAAATATGGTACATATGAAACATGGCAAACCATTTTGAGCCGATCGGCGCCTATTTGTTGTTGAAACAGCCGTTGGCCAATTCCGCCAGGCAAGAAAAGCGAGAAGCACTGAAGAAGGCTCTGGCGTGTGATGAAAAAACATGGAAAAACATAAAGCCAGTTTCAACTCAGCAATTTGCCTATGAATCTCTGAGACTCTGAATATCCCAGGTGCCGATTTTGATTTCTTTTAGCAATCTCAATATTCTCAAGTCATTCTCGGTACCAGCTTGAAATGCTCTGTAGTAAACAAACATGGCAGTCCGAATTCCGCTGCTGGATTTCCCCTTCCGTCAATTCATCGACTCAAACACCGGAATTTTACCCTTTTTAACATGGACATGGCCCATTGATGATAAACATGATGAATTATATATCAATGAATTACCTACTAAAAATATGGTGATTAGATACGTTAAATAGCCGCGGGGTAGTCATCGTTTTAGTGTCCATAGGTTCCAACCAGATCCGATTTTGGTGTTTTTCCCTGTCCATTTCTTATCATTTCTTGGTATCTCCAACTGTTGGTGTTTTTTTGTTTGAATTCCTGTTTTGTAACGGTTAGACATGGTTAGACCTAATATCAATTTCTGATATTTAACTTGAATACAACGTATATTTAAGACCAATCCTGAATTCCATGGTTCAGTTCAGTTCACATAACCACAACTGGAACTGCAGCCCCAAAGTATGTTTAATGAAACATGGCTAGCGAATTCCCATATTTATGGTTGATCCCAGCTAGAAACCCTCCAATTCTTGCTGCTTCAAGGCCTATTTATGATCACTGGTCATCAGTTCGATGATTTTCCCAGCTAGAAACCTCCATTCCTAGAAGATTTTCCTATTATAGATGACTGTAGATGATTCTAGATGATTTCCCCCATGAAAACGTCCATTTATAGAGGATTTTCCCAGCTAGAAACTTATATTTCCCCCATGATTTTCCCCTGTTTTTCCCAATCATTTCCAGGATTTTGTCCCATTGGCCATGGATCACCTGAGGGTGGCCCTGGTGATCCCCGGCTCGTCCAAAAGGCGGCCTCAGAGGCTTCCAGCGCCGCAAAAGTGGCACAGAGCGAAGCCGAGGAGTGCGGAAGTTTGGTCGCGTCGATGATGGTTTCACTCAGAAAAATGCTGATTTTTGGTGGTTTCAAAGATGAATGGATGATTTTCCATTTCAAAAAAAAGGGATAAGTCATCCCAACCCCATTGACGAAGTCCATCATTTTTCAAGATGGTTATTGCACCACCAACCAGGTTATTATTAACCATCATTAACCATCATTAACCATATAGTAACCATTAATATTAACCATTATTAACCATCATTTTTCAAGATGGTTAAGTCACAAACCAACCACTGGCGATTTTTCATGGTTTTTTCAGCAACAATGGTGACTTTTCATGGGGATTTCACCAAGAAAAATGGTGATGTTGGGGATGCGGCCATGAAAAATGGTTTAACCGTCTCAGAAAATACGGTGATTTTTCATGGGATTTTTTTACCATGGGATATCACCAATAAAATTTAGATGCGCTTTACTGTTTTATGGGAATTTCACCAACAGAAGTGGTGATTTAATTGAATGTCATGGGAATATTATGGGGAAAATGATGAGATATACAACCAAATATATGGGGTGTGTCTGAAAATGGTGTATATCCTCCCAAAATGGCCACTTGTGTGGGGAATAGATGGAGAGCATTCAGGGAGTTTACAGGGAGTATATAAGTATAAAGTATATGGGCACGCGATGCCGCTATGCAATGAGTCATATATAGGTACGCTATGAAACATGTGTAGGTAGTATATGATATGGGGTGTAGGGAGCATATATAAGGTAGTGATGAAGCAATGTATATACTACGCATAGGCATATATATGATTATATAATGCTAATTGGGTATTTTTTACTTAGGTAGTATATATATATACATACATACATATTTGTATGTACATACTGCATCCAACCATATAGTATATAGCATATAGGATTATATAAATATGCATAGTTATGCTTTGATTATATAATATATAGGTAGCAAATATGTAGCATAAACTCATACAATGAGTGGTAAACCATGTGTGAGGTATGCTATAGGCAGTACATAGACAGGTTTTGGGTATTATGTGCTAGATTGATATATTGGAAATATACGGCTAGACAGGGTCAGGTGACGAGGTTGTGGCTCAAATGCTGCAAATCATGTACAAATGGTGGGCTGTGCCTTCCCAATGCCGTAAATAGCGTACAAATGGGAGGCTGTGCCTCCCAAAATGCTGCAAATAGCGTGCAAATGCGAGGTTTGGAGGGTAGAGTGGGGAGACCATTTCTCGAGCCAGCATTTCTAGCCCAAGAATGTCGAACCAGTTGTGGGAAAGTGGGGAGTACCATGGTATCGCAATCCACTGGTTCATCATATTCCCCTCAAAAAGTCCATCTTGTGGGGTGCCCATTGACACACCAAGCACTAAGAAAGGCACCAAGAACCCCACATGTTCGACGGGGAAGGTGGGAACCCTGTCAGGAAGCAGCGGCGGCGGCCAAATCCAAGAAGGAGGAGGCGGATCAGGTGTCTTGGATATTCATGAGGGCAAACGTGGGTAACTGGTTGGTGGTTTGGAACATGAATTTTATTTTCCATATATTGGGAATAGTAACCCCAACTGACTAATATTTTTCAGAGGGGTTGAAACCACCAACCAGGTAGCTATTTTTACTATTGGTATCTATTGTTTTTCTTCAATCGTTGGAAAGTAGTAGTAATCATCGGTAGTTTTAGTGTTGGATGTTGGTAACTATTGGTAACTTTGACACACATACAGTAAGTTTGTAAATCATGGGATTTTAAAGGGATAAACCATCTGCCAACTGGTGCAGGATTTCGCAACCATCCACAAAATGGGGGGAGGCACCGTACAAGAAGTTGGATCCCCAACTTCTTTTTGTTGGTGTTTTTAGATCCATTCAGCTGTAATGATCCCTTCCCTCAAGTACCCTCTGGTAAACTAACATAACTATGGAAAATCACCATTTTTCATTGGAAAATCCACTATAGATGGTCATTTTCAATAGCTACGTTAAATTACCAGAGGGTAGTAGGGAACTTCACGCAGAAATTTAGGGGGATGGGATTCATCAGATATCATGGGAGTTGTGTTTTTTTTCAACGGGATTTCTTACGGGACACGACATGGAGATTCGTTTCATGGCATATACCCTCTGGTTATGACGAACATAGCCATGGGAAATGGCCCATTTATAGATGGTTTACCTATTAATAGCATGGTGATTTTCCATGGCTATGTTAGTCATAACCAGATGGTAATGGAGATCAATGGGATGTCATGGGATAGAAGGGAGATATACCTGAGCAGCTGACAAAGGAACACTGGCGTTAATGAGATACTGGTTGGTGGTGACTGGAACATGGTGGTTAATAGTGATGGTTAATAGTGGTTAATAGGCTATAAACCAACAACAATGGGAATATGATGGTTATACTGGTTGGTTTGGAACATGAATTTTATTTTCTATATATTGGGAATGTCATCATCCCAACTGACGATTCGTCATATTTTTCAGAGGGGTAGGGCTCAACCACCAACCAGTAATTTTCATGGGGAGAGAATGTCGAGATAACACACATCAGGATGCTACCAGCCAGCAGTGACTCAAAAACCCGTGAAGGATGAGATCATATCACTGGCTCGTCACTTCATGGAGATCTAGGGAAAAATTGAAAACGATCTGTAATTGGATTATGCGAACCCCCCAGTTGATTGATTGTTTTGATGGAGATTTGAACAACATTTGTAGGAGACTCAGCCATAAAAAAACAACAAGGGATATGATTGATGCATGATGGGTTGTTGTTGATGAATTCGAGGTTTAGACATCTGCCCTTTAAAAATACCGACCTCACTGCGACCGAGCCCTGGAAATCATGGTTTATTTTAGGGAAATCATCCCCATAGCTGGCCGCAAGATTCAGGTTAGTGAAATAATATAATTTACCCATATATATATATATACATATTTATTATATATATATAATTATATATATATATATAATATATATATATATACATACTATTCTCCAATAGTTCTTTCACAATGTGCAACTGACATGATTTTGACTGGGTCGCCACGCTTGGTGCCTGGTTTTGATGAGTTTAATGTGGTGATCTGTCACAGTTTGCGAACTGGAAAACGGCCCATTTACTTCGATGATTTGCCTAGAAAAAATGGGAAAATCACCATGTTTAATGGGAACATCCATGAAAATCCACTATATATGGTCATATTCTATAGTTCTGTTCAATGACCAGAGGCTATTTGGCGAGTTTTTGTGGATGAATATGTGGTGCCACCCACTGAAATCAAGTGAACTTTTCTTTGAAGGGTACTCCGCGCGCTGTGCAAAATTGGTTTGCCGTGGTGTGAAATGATCACACTGCTTGGTGGTTTGGAACATGGTGGTTAATAGTGATGGTTAATAGTGGTTAATAGGCTATAAACCAACAACAATGGGAATATGATGGTTACACTGGTTGGTGGTTTGGAACATGAATTTTATTTTTCCATTTTTTTGTTGGGTGAATTTCATCATCCCAACTGACGATTCGTCATATTTTTCAGAGGGGTAGATTGAAACATTTGAAACCACCAACCAGATTGCATTGCCAATAACAAGTAAGCCATCCGAATCTGGGAGAGCTAAGACAACCTGGGGGATTTTTCACGAATCGTAACTGGTTTTGCGAAGCCTGGTGATTGTTCCAGTGCTCGTTCGAGCCCAACGTTTCGACCGTCTCGGCTGGGGGGTCGCTGAGGCTGAAAAGACCTCGAACTCCAAGAGCTCCAAGGCGCGGCCGGGTTTGGTGGAGGATTTTGCCTCAGGAACCGTAGGAAAATGAAGATTTACCCATGGTTTACCATTGGGAAAATGGTGATTTCACCAGCAGAAATGGCATTTTTTTTTTTTTCCGAATCACCAGGAATCCCTGTGTGGAGGATCATCCCATGATTCGCAAGTGGTAAATGGGCTTTCTTCACCCAGTTATGGAGCCACCCTTCAGGGGACTTAGTAACCAGGGTTATTAAGCAGTTAATAGCAGTTATTAAGTGGGATGATCTTCCAAATGGGAAGTAGCAAATTTGGTTGCTAATGGTTTATACTATTACTGTATACTATTGTATACTGTATTATAGACATAAGGGGATCTAACCTAAGTATGGGGCAATAAGAGTAGCTTAGTGTTTTTTTTCTTTATAAATGGGGTAGCTTTCTCACAGGAGATCTTTTTTTTTGCATCGGTAGTGACAGACACATGAGATGATTCGTTTGTGGTTGCACGGCTACACTCATGGCTGGTTACATCCATCGTTCATAAAAATTCATTGCAAATGCTCCTGAAAAGCCACCACCATGTTAGCGTTTAATGGTTTCTTCCGGTCGAATCATGAAAAATGGCAGAGAATCCATCATTTCTTGGGATTTTCCATTCAAATCATATTCATTTTGGCAAAAAACCAGCAGAATCCTTCTGTGGGTTGAATTGAGGGAACAAATGCAGGAAACCATTGCTTTCACCATCATGTTTTTTTCCTGCAAGTGTTTCCTTTTTCCAGTTGGCTTTGTCCAAAAAATCTGGAAACCCACAGACCCCATGTTCAAAATCCATCTCATATTTTTGTTTTCATTTTGTTAATTATCTTCAACTTTAGGGTAAATCTGCATATTTTAGGCAGGTCAAACTGGGACAATTTCTGCAGATCTTCTCCGTCCCAGGCCAAGGACCTCGAAGAGAAAGCCAAGGCGGGGCGTCATCGGCGGCCGAAGTTGGGCCGCTTCAAAGGTCTGGTGGAGTTCATGGTCTATTTGTGGGTTTGAAAGGAATAATGGTAAAACAATGCCACAAACCACCCATTTGGGAATAGTAAACATACCACCTATAAAAAATGGTGATGACTGCGGGATGGTTTATGACATTGTTTTACCCACATCAGTCCATTTTTAGAAAAACATGGGTATATACTTGATGGATATGGGAGAACTGACCATGGTGTATCAAAATAAACGATTCGTTTGCTCAACTGGGGCAAGTCTTAGCGTTACCGAGAAACTGGACCTGTTTTCCTTCAGGCGATAGCTCAGGGGAGCAACAGATATGACCAAAATCGTAGAGTCATAGGTCATATTTCCGAAAAAAACCATAGGTTTTTTCCGTGACACGGCGAAAATCATGCTGCAAACTTCAGGTTGGGACCTTTGGGCTATGGTTAAATGAGAGAGATCCCCACGTTTGGCGCCATGGGCGCTATTTTGTCTCTTGTGGTGTTTGACCCAGACGTCTGGAGTCAAGGTTCCAGTAAGTGGGGTGATCAAAAACCCATTCCCCTCTTGCAAAGTAACAGTTTGCTAAGGTTAGACCGTTAGACCCAATTTTGGTCTGTATCGTTTTCTGCTCGTCTGTTAGACCCAAAGTAAACGATACAGAACGATACAGACATCAAGAGAGCAGCAAACGCTACCCTCTGGTAAACTAACATGATTATGGAAAATCACCATATTTAATGGGCAAATTCACTATTATAAATAGCCATTTTCAATAGCTATGTTTGTTTACCAGAGGGTACTTTGCAAGTTGAAGTCCCAAAGTTAGACCCAATTTTTTCACCCCACTTGACATCCCACGTGATGCCCAGGTCCAAGTTTCGATGTGCTGAACGCTTTTTTTCCGAAAATTTTCCCCCAATCTTTGGAGGTTCCTTGTTTTCTGGTGCCAACGTTCCCAAAAAAAGTTCTACTCCACCATTTTATTGACCCTTAGTTCGGGGATTTCCCAGGCATATTTTTTTGGACACCGCACCGTTAAACGGGTTCGTTTCATCGGTCGTGTCAGGCAAAAGAAGAAGAAGCCAAGCGAGCAGCCAAGGAGGCATCGAAGCGGTGAGATTTTCGATTGGATCTCCAAATCCGTCCTTGGAAATATCGGAGAAAATGAACAATAAAACATGGATTAGATCAATTAATCATTCAATAGATAATGATAATAGATAATGAGGTAATGGCAATATGTTCATCAATGGAAGGTACCCTCTGGTAAACGTTTACAGTTTGCGAACTTGAAAATGGCCCAGTCGAAATAGTGGATTTACCCATTAGTAGCATGGTGATTTTCCATAGTTATGTTAGTTAAACATGGATTAGATTAATTAATCATTCATCAAACTTTAGATTCGTTGATTTTTTTTGGAACATCCACCCACACTTGACCCAGTTGGGAATGTTTGAACAATTCATCCCAGGTGTTGCGTTGCACACGCACAGGAAAGCAGGTTCTTCCCTTATCACCATCATTTCTTGGGTCAAAATCCTATGATTTTGACTGAAACACTTCAAAGTCACAGGATTTTGACCCAAGAAATGACTTACCCTCTGCTAAACTAACATATAACTAACATAACTATGGAAAGATCCACCATGCTATTAGATCGGGAAGATCAACTTCTTGAAGCACAAAAATCACTCACAAAAAATCACTCCAGTGACCAGTTGCTTTGCCAACTGACCCCAATGAAACGGTGGGATGGTCCCCACAAGCCATTGAAAAAGCCAGGTAAAAAATGACCATTTGAGGCACGAAAAAAATCATCTCCAGTGTATCATGGCTATGGAAAATTCATCATCTCCAGTGTATATCCTATTAATCCTATGGAAAAATATATCAAAATTATAGATCTGTACATCCCATTCTGCTAGTCCCAATCATGGTGGGATAACCACAAGCCATGAATGTTTGTCAAACCAATAGAGATTTGCATTCTGAATTTTGATCTTCATTGCCAAAAAGCATGATCCCTCATCCCTCAACGGAATTGATGGTCTCGAAACGTGTTGGAATGGCAAACACATTTTTTTTTTGTTTTTTCGAACTATTTAGTGCATGCACCACCATCACATGCCCCAACCCCATACGGCCCATACCCATCTATTTTACTAACATCAAGAACATATAATCAGATTTCTGACTCAGAATATGGATAAGTTTGAATCGATGGAATAATTTGTTTTTTTCTTTCTTTGGGGGGAGGTATGGTAACTTGCCAAGATATTTTGCACATCCTAGCCAGAACAATATCATGATAATATTGTTTCATACAGCAATGATCGAGCTTTCATCGATCCAACTATTTTCATATTGTGGCTTAATTAACCAAACATAACTCGCATCCAAGTAACATCACCATTTCGAGCCCTATTATTTAAGCTGATAACACAGTCGAATGCTTCACATTATATAGAGCTAAGTATCAACTTAAAGTTCAGACGTGTGGATATTGACTTCTGGTCATGCAACTATCCAGGTAACCATTCAATAGTTAATAATCAGTTAATAGTAACGATAAATTCATAGCTAGTTAACAAAAATCAGTTTAATAAGGTTGTACCGTTGTACCCCTCCAAATTAACTCAGACCCTGAACATAGCACTTGTTAAGTGGAAACGATTTTCTTCCAACCCCCAACTCATGACAGCGTTAATTTCTGGGAAGGTACTTGGAGGACCCACAGAAAAACGCTGAACAACCCTGAAGACTAAGTTGCCATTCAGTATTTGTAGGTGATTCCCTCCAACAAAAACTGGCCAAAAAAGCCAGGCTACGAAGCACTTATGACATTTATGAGTCATGGGATGATCCTCCATAACTAATTCCGATGGATTCGGCCATATTTTTTCATGCTTAAGTGGAGATAGATTAAAACCTATGAAATTACCATATTTTTTTGGGATGAACATCCAGCTATACCAGCTGTATTAGGATACGTAGGGTGCCGGGGTTTTGACTCATAGGCCTCATAGCCATATTTTTTCCTTGTGAATTCACAGATACACCCCAGCTCAAATAGTTTTTGAATAAATACCTATGGTTACCTCCCTAAAATTCGTAATTATAGCTCACCATTAAGTCACTAAGTCACCATCAATTCCCATTAAGTCACCATGAAATCACCATTTTTTCCCTCACTTTCCCGTTGTTTTCCTAGGCCGCGGATGCCAAGAGTGAGGCCTCGAAGGCGCGTGACGCCGCTGAGGCGCGCCTTGACCGGGTGTCATGGGGGAAAAACCACGGTTTTCAGTTGTCATTGAGTGAAGATGATGATGAACTATGGTATTTTTAATCGGATTTTAATGGGATTTTGAGGGGATTTTAATGGGATTTTGATGGGATTTTAATGGGATTTTTAATGGGATTTTGATGGGATCTAATGGTAAGTTTCTATGGTATTTTTAAGGGTTAGCCATCATTTTTTGCGACAAAGCCATGAAACATGGGATTTTGATGGGATTTGATGGGAATGAAATCCAAGAGACAGCGCGAAAGTGCCCGGGTCGCTGTCTCCTGTTGATCCATTCTTGTTGTGTCATTATACCAATGAACATACTCATTGATGTAGCCATATAATTACCAATTGATGTCATTGTTATGATGTATATGTAATATATATATATACACGTATTATATTATATATTATATATTTAATTATAGTATATCTCCATTATACCATTACCCTGCTGTAAGTCTTGTTGCAGTTAAATACTATTAGTATTGAATCTTACAGTACATCTCATGAGTTCCCATGATATCATTGTTGTGGTTGGATATCTTCCCAGTACATATATATATATGTAATATATATATATAGTATATGTAATATATAGTATATATAGTATACGTAATATATATATAGAGTATATCTAGTATATATAAATTTTAACATATCCCCGATATTTTCCCCTAGATATCTCCATGACTTCCCGCCAGGTGAAGGACTCGGAATACCAGGAGGCCGCCTCCGCACATCGCATGAAGCTACAAGCGGCGGAGAAGGCGGGTGGAGTCTTGGAATTTTAAGGGAAAACATGGGAATATCTGGGATTATATCACTGGGATATATGATGATATATGATGATATATGATGATATATGTAAAATCCATGAAATTTCAAATTTCATGATATCGATGTATATATATATATACATATCTGGAATCATGGATATATATATATATATATGGAATCATGGTTAATAAGGGAAATCATCCCCAAATGGCCGCAAGATTCAGGTTAGTGAAATGTTATAAATTTACCCAGATATATGTATATATATATATATATAAATTGGGAAACTATGGGAAACTATGGGAAAATCGATCGAATTTAGAATGGGATATTAATGTAAAATCTATCAAATTTGATTGATTGGATATATATTATATATATACACATGTTATATATATATACATGTTATATATATATACCTGATCCCGTCTGCCCTCGAGACCTCCTTCGAATGGGTTAGGTCCCCCAGGAATACCCCTCTACCTTGTATTTTGCCGGTATTTGGTACCTCTTGGCATATCTACCCATGCAATGCACATACTAAAGCCAAACTCCCTACCTACGACCTGTTCCTACATATATATATATGTATATATATATATACAATCCCTTATATACCCCTGATAAACAATCTTGCTATATCTTATGCCTTTATACTACCTATATACTATCTACATGCTTTATATTTACTATCTATGCGCTATCTACACAAAACCTATATACTATCTAAATACTATCTAGAGGCTATCTACAGGATCTATATACTATCTATATACTATCTATATGCTGCCTATACTCTATCCTATATTTCTACTACCTATCTTATATCTGTACTTTCTTATTTTTTTTGCATATTATATATATATATATATATATATACATTTTTCAGTATATACCTATACATATCTAGTATCTTATACTATCTTGTGTCAATATAGCCCCCACACACCGGACCGCACCCACCCACAGGGAGCGGGGGAAGGGGAGGGAGAGAGAATCCCCACTATATGTACCCACTTATATACCTACTGTATATGTAAGCATGTTTGTATATATATATATACATATCTATTCTTTACTTACATACCTACCCCACAGGAGGGAGGGGGAGATCACCGGTACGTATGTACCTATATGAGCTCATATATGTAGGGATCATCACTACCTTTGTACCTATATATGCTCACATATCCCTATAGACCCCATGGATCTGTAGACCTACAGTATTCCCTCATGGGCATATATGATCACCTATCCACAGGGGGGAGGGGATCCCATGTAGCCAGCCACCCACAGGTGGGGGGGATCATCACTACCTTTTACCTGCATATGATGTATCCTTGTACTGACACCTGGACCTGTAGACCCATACCTTTTTGGGGGGTGGGGGGACAGGGAGGGCTGGATCATATATATATATATGTATACACATGTAGATACATATATGCCTATATATATATAAGCATATATATATAGGCATATATATACACATGTATCATTAGCAGATAACTAGTTAGAAAGGCCATAGTTGACGAGTCATGATAGGGAGTTATACTACTGGGGTTATGGGGGATGATTATAACCCATAGGATTAGGAATTCGTTTTCAACCAACTAGTATTTCATGAGATGAGATAGGGGTATCTTTAATGGCTCAGATGGTTAGATTTCAATATCTATAAGTAAGTATGCCATCAAGCAATACACATACTATATATACATATATACATCTGCATATTCCCTTATGTATATACATATCTCTGCGTAGAAGAGTCTCCCAGGCCAGGTTGCCCCAATTCAACAGGTCCCAGATCTGTCGCAGGCGAAGACAGCCTCAGAAGCTGCCGACAAGGCGAGTGGATCTTTGGTCGTTGAGAGTTGAGCCTCGGGGACCAAAGGGGTAGTTTTCACCAACAAAAATGGTGATTTAATGGTGATTTAATGGTGATTTAATGGTGATTGAATGGTGATTTAATGGTGATTGAATGGTGATTGAATGGTGGTTTAATGGTGGTTTAATGGTGATTTAATGGTGATTGAATGGTGATTGAATGGTGATTTAATGGTGGTTTAATGGTGATTGAATGGTGGTTTAATGGTGGTTTAATGGTGATTTAATGGTGATTGAATGGTGATTGAATGGTGATTGAATGGTGGTTTAATGGTGGTTTAATGGTGATTGAATGGTGGTTTAATGGTGATTTAATGGTGATTGAATGGTGATTGAATGGTGATTGAATGGTGGTTTAATGGTGGTTTAATGGTGATTTAATGGTGATTGAATGGTGATTGAATGGTGATTTAATGGTAATTTAATGGTGATTTAATGGTGGTTTAATGGTGGTTTAATGGTGATTGAATGGTGATTGAATGGTGATTTAATGGTGATTTAATGGTGATTTAATGGTGATTGAATGGTGATTGAATGGTGATTGAATGGTGGTTTAATGGTGGTTTAATGGTGATTGAATGGTGATTGAATGGTGATTGAATGGTGATTTAATGGTGATTTAATGGTGATTGAATGGTGGTTTAATGGTGGTTTAATGGTGGTTTAATGGTGATTTAATGGTGATTTAATGGTGATTTAATGGTGATTTAATGGTGATTTAATGGTGGTTTAATGGTGGTTTAATGGTGGTTTAATGGTGGTTTAATGGTGGTTTAATGGTGATT
>Ga0126342_10007851_pt1:15000-19088 | contig 19088 bp, 15 predicted proteins | sample Cyp1metagenome_FD_92528 | JGI IMG/M metagenome (GOLD analysis project Ga0126342, IMG submission 92528) | Coral microbial communities from Lord Howe Island, Old Settlement Bay, Australia - Cyphastrea 1 metagenome | ecosystem: Host-associated > Invertebrates > Cnidaria > Coral ... | reverse complement strand
TTAGATAGATTAGATAGATAGATAGATAGATAGATAGATAGATAGATAGATAGATAGATAGATAGATAGATAGATAGATAGATAGATTAGATAGATTAGATAGATTAGATAGATTAGATAGATTAGATAGATCAGATAGAGATAGATATAGATAGATATAGATAGATATAGATAGATATAGATAGATAGAGATAGATATAGATAGATTAGATAGATTAGATAGATTCGATAGATTCGATAGATTCGATAGATTCGATAGATAGATTCGATAGATAGATAGATAGATAGATAGATAGTTAGGTAGATAGATAGATAGAGAGATAGATCGATAGATCGATCGATAGATCGATAGATCGTTAGATCGATAGATCGATAGATCGATAGATCGATAGATCGATAGATCGATAGATAGATAGATAGATAGAGAGATAGAGAGATAGAGAGATAGAGATAGAGAGATAGATAGATAGCGTACATAAATATAGATTTTATAATTGCAGATTAAATACAGATTCATTATAGCCCTCAAGAATCCTGAAAAAATAGTGTTTAGATGTTTTTAGATTCTGGTAAATTCTGTAAACTTTCATAATTCAAGGAAATAAGGGAATTACACGGAAATCAGGTTTAAGATATGTGCAAACCAACTGTTTCGGATTGAAGTCCAGTTTGACAGGGTTTTGAGCAAATTGTATTGAATCACGTAACTGCAGCCATCCACATGATTCATTTTGGGAAGAATCTGAGTGACAAACGAATAGATTTTCGAGGCGTAGGTCAAAATCCAGTATGCGCAGAAAACAACGGGAGTCATAAAGAAACGAATGCAGGCACCTAAAGAAATCATCCAAAACAAATACTTACAACATCTTACAACCGCTCACTGGACTTGCTCCACAGCAGCAGCTGTTGGTGTTGGGCATGACCATGAAAACAATCTACATACATTCTTCAATTCTTCAATTCTGTTCGCTTTTGATTGAAAATGTTCTTTAACTATGTTCATGTTCCTTATTGTTCTCGGTCTTTCGTTTTTGAATGTATGGTGTCTAAATGTTTTTTGAGACAGAAGCCTTGCAGGCCGCTCAAAAAAATGTTCTATGAATCTTTAAAAAGGCCCGCCGCACACGCAACTTTTGAGCATTTGGATTGTCGCTCAAACAACATTGCTTCCACCAATTTGAAAGCAATCTAAAAAAAAGACACTACTAATATGTATTGGATCATTTTCCATTTTTGATATTTTATTTTTCCGTATTTCCACGGAAACTTCTGAAATTCAAGGGCTGGCCTTGAATTTAAGGAATTTCGACTTTTTTCCAAGATTATTTTTCAAAAAGATGATTGAAATTCAATGTTTTTTTCGAAAAATCATCGTGGAAAAGTCAAAACCCATTAGGATGTTTTAAAAACAACATTGAATTTCATTTTCAAAAAATAGTCGTGGAAAAAAATCGAAATTCCTTAAATTCAAAGCTAGCCCTGGAATTTAAGGAATTTGCGGAAATAAGAAAAAAAAAGAAAATAAACTATAAATTAAGAAAAAAAATAAAGGAAGAACAAATAAAAAATAATAAATAACAAAATAAAAATAGAAAAAAATGTGTAGCGTCTATTTTTATATGGCTGTCAGATTGATGGAATCAATTTCTTTTTTGCCGACGATCCAAACACTCAAAAGTGGCGCCTGCGGCGGGCCTTTTTTTAAAAGATTCATAGAAAGTATTTTTTGGAGCAGCAGGCGCCGCTTCTGTCTGCCAAAAAACGACAATAAAAATTACACAAAATTTACTGTACATACAAACATATATATAATCAGCGCAAAGAAATGAAAAAAATAAGACAAAATCAGGGCCGTGTCTCGAAATTAGTTGCGCAACCATTTTTCAGCCAAGGATCACCGCACATGTGATTTGATGCATTTTGCATACTGCATGCGCCTTCTTTCCGGGGACAGACCTTAAATACAACCCCACCACCTTATTTACGAAAGTCTACAGTAAATCAAAACATGTCAAAATCCTAAAACAAGTGGTAAAAGCATGGCAAAGCATCATTGTTCAATTTTTTGCGGTGCAACATGAACAGAATTGAACATATTGAAAGTCAGACGAGGGGTCAAACATGGTGACATGTTTGATGGGTGGCCAGGAGTGCCTGCATTGTTGACGAATGTCCGTGCCTGCAGTTCGTCCATGTCGATGGCGTTGTTCTCGTCTTTGTCAAAAGTTTTTACCAACCCTTGGACCTGAGTGCAAGCCCTTTTCAAGACTCATGGGATTGGTTCTGCTCATTACTTGATGGGGGACATATAATGGTCATGACAAGAGCCACCCATCCAGGACTGCATCACCAGCGGTGAATTCTGATTGCCCCCATCACCAGAATGGTAAATCTGCCAGGGGTCATGTGTTCGGACGTAACCTGGGTAGCTGGGTGAAAACAGTAGACAGACTCACCATGATGTCACTATCCATTTTTTCCCGGGGCTCCAGTCAAGATTCCCTCGAACCACTTGTAGGGTCTTCTAGATTCTGTGCTGTCTAGGAAAACTGGCCCTGCCTTTCCCCATCCAACCATCCATCTGTACCTATAAGTTCAGGTCAGAAGAACCATTGATTTCGACATGTTTGGATATCTCAGGATACCATGCAATTTTGGGTTTGCCCAATTTCAGCACATACCCATGTACTTGCCGATTTTGAGGCCCAAACTACCTCCTTTTGCTTCATGAAATCTCCCCACGCTCTGAGAAGACTCATGAGCTCGCTACGGTCGATGTTTCCATCTCTTTTTCCTCAGAACAGACCATACACAGCCCTGGGTTGAAGAACAAGGGGACCAGGTCAAACAACATGATTCACAATGGGACTTCCCAAATTGATAATTTGGAGATTAGAATTGCAAATCATTCATTGGCTTTGGAACATTGTGGTTGGTTGTTTTAATTGTCACATCTGCTAACCTCGATCCAAATCCAAATGATCCATGATTTTGGTTAATGTTTTGCACACGCCTCAAGAATATTAGTCGACTGGGAGCGTCAGCGCAGTGGAATGGAAAGTAAAACACGTGATATGCACACTGTATTGAAAATTTGTAAGAAGTATATATGCATACAAATAAATGTAAATGTATATATGTCATTATGTGTAAACATATGCGTATGTGTAAATATATGTAAATAACTGTAAATATATATATATATATATATATTTGTATTTATATATATACATATATATTTATATTTATATATATATACATATATATTTATATTTATATATATATATTTGTATTTATATATATATATATATATATTTGTATTTATATATATGGGTGTGTGTGTGTGTCTGTGCATCTATGTGTATATACATATATATATGTCCGTATATAAATATGTGTATATATGTATGTATAGATATTTATATATATATGTGTATATATATATGTATAAATACCATGTGTGTACATATTATGCACGCACGTTAAAATTGATGCCAAAGAAACCTCAACCAAATGCAGTCAGTATGCAACCTGCCAACCCCAGTTCATAGTGCAGCCATGAGCATCCATCTTTGCCTCCTCTCTTGTCAAAAAGACCTGAGCAATTCAGGTGTGGAAAAAAAACGTCGGAGGTGCGCGCGTGCCTGTTTGATGTGCTGAAAAAGCGGATGCTTCCCTCAACAATCAGTGGGTATGCACTCTATATTAAAAGAATAATGTCTATATTTAAATAAATATATATATATATGTCATATCATACCATATATCATACCCCACTCGTTAACTGACATCGAAATACTAACCAAACATATATATATATATATATATGTACATTTGTACATACATATATATATATATACTTGTATATATTTAGATAGATAGATAGATTAGATTAGATTAGATTAGATTAGACTAGGTTAGGTTAGATTAGATTAGATTTAGGTAGATAGATACATATATAATATATATATACATACGCGTCGTGTAAGGTATAGCTGGTTAACATTGATTGGTTTGTGTAAAGGGTTAATAAAACATGGCTGAAAAAACACAGTGCTTAGATCCGATGACTTGGGGTAGTGCGA
>Ga0126342_10007851_pt1:0-10000 | contig 19088 bp, 15 predicted proteins | sample Cyp1metagenome_FD_92528 | JGI IMG/M metagenome (GOLD analysis project Ga0126342, IMG submission 92528) | Coral microbial communities from Lord Howe Island, Old Settlement Bay, Australia - Cyphastrea 1 metagenome | ecosystem: Host-associated > Invertebrates > Cnidaria > Coral ... | reverse complement strand
ACAGATAGACAGATAGACAGACAGACAGACAGATAGGTAGATAGATAGACAGAAAGATCGATAGATCGATAGATCGATAGATAGGCAGATTAGGTAGGTAGATAGATAGATAGATAGATAGATATAGTGTCCAATAATATCAAATCTTTTCAAATTACCCAGAACAACCCCAAACCCCATACCTGGATGCTACAGTATCGAACAAACTCGCGACACGACCAAGGGGCGGAAAAGAAAAACCAGGTCCTGTGCAAGGCGCAAATTCTGGTGACAGCTCGGCCCTGATTTGAACGGTTCGACTTGAATGGCTGGCTCCTGATTGTTTGTAACATGTTTTAACAATGGCCTAATCCGTGGGAAAAAACTTGGAACATATCATAGTCATTTGAGGGTCAGCATATTACTAGGGTTGAGGATAAAACAAAAGCTGGGCAAAACTTGAACCGCTGAGAAAACCCAAAATTACAACGCAACTTTGCCAAGGATTCTTACACTTATCCGAAGACTAAATTTTGCAGATCACAACGCCAAATCCTTGAAACAAACGATGCAAGGTGGTGAAAGGGCCACCAACAGCATGGAGTTTCAACTGCTGGTTTTGGGCCGGTCTGTCCAAGGATTCTTGGACATGCCCGTCCGAGATAATCTGAACGGGTCAAACTTGAGAGGGGGAACGCGACAGGAAGCAAAGCCTCTCCGTGTAAAAGCTGGCTGTGTGTAAAGGTGTGCTGTGCGCAAAAATGTCTGTGTGTAAAAGTTTTCTGTGTAAAAGCATCTTTGGGTAAAAGGGCCTGTGTAAAAACTGCTGTGCATAAAGACTTCTGTGCGTAAAGGTTTCTGTGCGGAAAGGCTTCTGTGCGGAAAGGTTTCTGTGTGTGTGTGTGTAAAAGCTGTTCTGGGTAAAGTTTCTGCGTGTAAAGTTTCGGTGTGTAAAAACTTCTTTGTGCAGTCTGCGTGGGCAAGTTTTTCTGTGTCAAAGTTTTCCTGTGTAAAAGTTTCTTCGTGTAAAAGTTGCTCTGTGCAAAGGTTTTTCTGTGTAAAAGGTTCTGTGTGTAAAAGCGCCTGTGTGCCTGTTTTTATGCGTGTAAATGCGTCTTTCTGCAAAGCATCGGTGTATAAAAACTTCTTTATCTGTGCACAAACCTCTCCGTGCAAGAGTATCTGCGCATAAAAACTGCTCTGTAAAGGTTTCTGTACGTAACGACGTCTGTTTGTAGAAACGTATCGGTGCAAAATGCGTCACCGCAGCAAAATCGCAAAAAGCAATTAAACAAACGAATCCAAACTCAAATGTTTCCTGTCGTTGCGTTTTTGATGATGTCGGTGATGCGCGCAGGGCCCCACAAGGGGTCATTTTGGCGGTGTGAAGCCAATGTTTTAAAAGCCTTCGGGACCAAAAAAAACACCGCAAATTTGCATGTTTTTGGCGCCTCACAGGCCAAAAACCACGGTACTGTTACTGTTACATTGACTGTTATTGTTGCTGTTGTTGTGGTTGTGGTTGTGGTTGTGGTTGTGGTTGTGGTTGTTGTTGTTGTTGTTGTCGTTGTTGTCGTTGTTGTCGTTGTTGTCGCTGTTGTTGTTGCCGTTGCCCCTGCAGTTTTTTTCTCAGTCTCGTAGTGGCCAAAAATCGTCAAATAGATGGTGTTTTTCGTGTTTTTGTGAAACGCTCGGAGCAAAACACACCGTAAATACCAATGTTTTTGCGTTTCGGAAGCCCAAAACCACGGTATTTACGATGTTTCTTGCCTCGGGTGGCAAAAATTTACATTTTTTTGGACAGCACCTAGCAAAAACACTGGTATTTACACATTTTTCCGCATGTTGCAAGAACTACTTTTTCCATGCCAAAGACACAAAAGATCTGCTTTTAGGGTTCGTTTAAGGGGTTCGGGGGGATCTGTGCTTCGTGCTAAAAATTGCCGAAGCTATCGACCTCTGTTGTTGGGTTCTTAACTCACCAACTGTTTTCTGCTTGTCTCCTCAACTGGGATGGACGATGATGGACGCCATGAAGCAAACAAGTAACTCTCTCAAAGGCTCCCCCTAGATGATGTTCAAAACATGATAATGGATGTTGTTCAAACATGCTGAAAATGCTGGGACATCCTCTTCGGTAGGTTGAACTTCTTCGTCGAAGCGATGCTTGGAGTAGTCGGCCAGCATCTTCTTGAGTTCTGTGGGACCTCGGCTTGGTGTGGCAAGCTCTTGTGAACTCCAGCTGTCTTTGCGGTACTTTCGTTACACCCGAACCACATCTGATGAGAAATTGTCAAATTTTGTTGTTGGCATGACCTGGTTTCACTGCAGCACCACTAATATTGATGGCCTCCGAAGCATCTGCAGCAGCTACTAGCAGGGTGGCACATCCGGGGGGTGAGATCTTACCTCTCTGTTCGGCCACAAGTTTTTAGGGCTTACCACACCATGATGGGGTACAGAGTCAGAGAGAGTCCCTATAGTGGCCCTATAAATGGCATGAGTTGCTGCCTAATTCCCCACACAATGTGTCCACACTGAGGGTCTCTTACGGTATAGGAGTCAAGGCCGGGGTTAGATCAGTGTACGCTCTCTGGCCGACGGTGTTTTTCCGGTAAATTCTCGCTTAAAATGGCTCTTGTGACATGTCCATGTGCATTTCAACTGCGCAGGCTGGCACAAAGTCTGCGATGCGACTTTTCTTGAACTTTGGCCCCGGTATTTTCCCCGTAAATTCTTGCGTGAACTATGTGCATTTCGACTGTGCAGGCTCGTACCAGCGTTGGGCCCCAGCATTTTCCTGAGAATTCTCGCCTATTAATATTGCTCTTGTGAGATGTCCATGTGCATTTCGACTGCGCAGGCTCGCACAAAACGTGGGTATACTGGGGTTGGGACTCGGCATTTTTCCTGACAGTTCTCGCATAAAATGGCTCTTGTAAGATGTCCATGTGCATTTCGACTGCGCAGGCTGGCACAAAACGTGGGTACTGGAGTTGGGCCCCGGCATTTTTTTGGCAAATTCTCGGATAAAACTGCTCTAATGTCCGTGTGCATTTGGACTGCACAGGCTCGCACAAAACTGTTGTTCCAGGGTTGTTCTGCGGCAGATCCTTCTTTGTGAAGATCTTGGCCAAGGTCCTAGATGTCCCTGTGAGAAGATGTTGTGAAAATCCTGACGACATCCTGTCAAGAAGGTCCTTGCATAATCTTGTGAGCGAAGATCCTGCTGACATCCTCCAAGGGGTTCTTGCACGATCTTGCACAGGTCCTTATCAGAAGATCTGTATCTTGCAGGTGCCATGAATTAGGGGTGCTTGCCTGGATCTCTTCCAGGATGCTCTTGGGATCTTCATGCTAGGGGTCCTGGCATGAAGATCTTGGGCAAGGTCTTTTACAATTCCTTGTGGGAAGATCTAGTAGAGATCCTGGCGCAAGAGGTCCTTGCATGATCCCTCCTCAAGAGGTCCTTGCATTAATATCCTGAAGATGCGCGGCATTGGTGCTTGTCTACAAGTTCTTCTGGAATGCTCATAGGATGTTCTTGTCTGAAGATCTTGTGAGATCCTCTATACATAGAAGGTCCTTCTTTAACGATCTTTTGAAATTCTCTTACAGTAGATGTCCTGGTGTGAGGTTCTGGTATGAGATCCTGATGAGTAGACATCGCGTTGCTTCTTGTGCCAAAACAAGTTCCCCCTGCTGCAGTTGCGATAATGTCGACCCTGATCTGCTGCTTTTCCATCGCTACTGTTGCTTGTATCCGGCGCATTGATTTCCTACCCCCCCCACACTGTTTGGGGCCTCTTGCCGGAATATGTTTTTTTTGGTAGAAGCGGACCCCCTACCCTGTTGCAACTTCTACTTGCTGCTCAGCCTTGGGTCCGGTGCAATTCCAGAGTCCACCTTCCGGTGCAATATCATATAATAGTAACTATAGTACCAATAATAAAACAATAATAAATTGAACATAATAAAACCATCAAGTAGATTCAAATACCCTGGTGTACCCACTATATTAATGTGTAATATCCCGGATAATCCCCATGATCCGGTTGAAAAACGGCAAGCAAGCTTCTCAAAATGCCGTTGTGGTCAGCATCGTACTTCTCCTGAGGCTCAGACTGAGCTGTGTCTTAGAACGAAGCCATAGAATTGGCATGTATCCGCCACGAACACTCGGATCAAGAAGATCCAGACTTGTTGAATATTGGGGTGTCCTGATACCTAGCTATATCTATATCTATAATCTATATTTGTATCTATATCTATATATTATATATATATATCATCTCTCTCTCTCTCTCGCTGGGCGTAGCCGCCCATGCGACGCACAGAGGCGCCCTGTGAACTAGAGTGACTTCAGGTGACTTTTTCATCACACTTCAATGATCTTCATTGTATAATGTACACAAACACGTCTCACATACTGGTATGATTGAAGGAGTGATGGATCAGAATGGGAAGTTGTAGGACAACTGCCACCATTTGCCAAGCTCCTCTGCCTAGAGAGTGTGGCTGTGTCACTAGGCGAGGACAGCTTGAGACAGGAACTTGTCTTTGCAAAACGAGCTTCCAGAATTGACTGCGCCAATTCATTCTGTTGTCTCTTCATCTGGTTCTCCGCCGCTTTCCTAAAGAAGGGTCCGGCGAGCACGAACCCCAAGTCTGTGCTGTCGTGGGCCAAGAATCACGGGCATAAAAAATACGTACACACATATATATATATATATATATATGTATATATATATATATACACGTAATACACGACTAACAATTTTGCTGATTGGTCGTGTCTCCGTATTTTTGCCGTATCATTCTGCACTGAAGCCAAAAAAAAAACAAACAGAAGAAACCAGTTCCTGACCATGTTTGAAGCCGCCTATCAGTTTTCGGACAAACAATGAGAACCAAGCTAGGTCCTCGGTTTTTTCACGGTGTTTATAATCCAAAAACCCAATCAACATCAATTAACCATCAATCAGTTCGTGTTTTTTGTGATTTCCCATGTCATCCTTCCAGGCCCCGTGGCCCAATGCCTTTGTAGCTCGGCTTCCACCAGAATGACTTGTCCTCGCGCCCTGGAGCAACTCGGGCTTAGCAATTTGAGAAGAAAATGACCAGAACGTGCCAAATCCAGCAGAATAATATAGAATAATTATAATTCTATTCCGGATCCAAATCTTTGGTCCCAGTCACGCACAAGGTTGAGCCATTGCGGTCAACTTCACCCTCCACTGACCATCCGTGCCTGCCACGCCGTGCTCCAACAGTTGCTGCAGCAGCGGCCGCCATGGTTGGAGCTTTGAGATTTTACGCAAAAACTGTCAAGATATCCTCATGCTGCAAACAAATCTTACCGTCCGTCTGCCTGTCTAATGTGTTGCAGTCCGGCTAGGCGGAACATCATGGGTTGCAAAGCCTGAAGTCGTGCTCACAAGGGCAGTGGTTCGAACCTCTTGGACGGTGTTGACGCCTGAAAAATCACCTGATCTTTGAGCACATGATGTTGGAGGGTCTGGGTGAATATGGTGAATTGTGGGTGGATTCCTACTCCACCAGCAGCTTGAACACACGAACACCATCGCAAAGCCAGATCCCCGGAGCTGACTTTCCCAGGAGTGGAGTGAAGCATCCATCACAAGATCATTGCGTGAGGTCTCTCATCGATAAAGAGTGCTACTTTGCCTGGCAACTGGCAACTGGCACTCTGCACCAAGGAACCTGCAAAAACCTGCCATGTTTCGGTGGCTCAAAGCAGACGCATTTTCCAAATTCTGACGCATCAGGCACAAATGTAATTCTTTCCGCGTGAAACTGGTGCCAGATTGACGTAGCTATGGGTCTAGACCTGCTTCTGGAGGCTTGTCTCATAATTATCCATCTTAAGCTTGGTTGTCGATGCCAAATATCGCAGAGTTGCATCTCAAAAGGATCACTTGAACTAATTTCAGGGATGCCTACCAGAGTAATTACAGTTTCAGGGTGACATGACCCATACCTCAAATCATTATGGAGGCACTAGCCTGTCCACTTCACAATGGGTCCGGTGGGTGAAACCAACCTGCCGTCATGGGTTTTTCGATGGTTTTTCACCAGCTTGGGGCCCAAGGCCCAGCAGGCGCATCTGTCAATGGGTTTAAAGGGAAATCTAAAGGAAACCATGGTTCTTATTCCCAAATCTAAGGCTTTCCCACATATTTGTCCTTATAATATCATATATTACCGCCATGGATGGGGCCAACACAGGCCAACCTCAATCAACAATCGGCAGGTTCCAAAGCCTACAACCTACAGCCGCTGGTGCGGAGGAGTTCTTACGGGCATGGATCAAAAATCTGAAACCCATCAAACCACACATCTTGATCAAACTGAATCCATCAGAATCCTTAACCCTCCCGTTTTTGGGCTGCAGAATTTTTGAAACATACCCGTCGTAACCATATTCCAGTGGTGGAATCGCCAATTGGCCCCGACCTCTTTGACACATAGAGATCACGCAGATGCGTCAGTCGCCCCACTGTTTGCCCTTTCCCGTTTGGGCAAGATCTTGCCCGCCGTCTGAAAGCAATCTTCCGAATCCACACTAGCCCTGGCTATCTTGGCTCAGGTGGCAAGCTCCCAGGAGTTCAGTAAAGCCCTTTGGGCCCCGTGTGGTTCCCATGACAAATATGTTTCCAAGAAAATCTATATACTGGGGATTACTGGGGAGAAAGTTGTAGAAAATCCCTTGACGAAGTCACCAGCAAAGCTTTCATTGAAGCACCACTTGACGGTTCCATTCTTTTCGAACAAACCCACATGGTGCTTTCTGGCAAGTTCCATTGGCTCTCTAGCTGATTGCGAAAATGACGGGTTTGAAGGTCCAGGGTCCAGAAGTTTCGTTGCTCAAAGCATACCCTTAGACATCTTAGACTTAGACGCCCAACTATTAGGCCGTCACCGAAAGTTGTTCATAGCCATGTGCACAGTTACATGTGCACATTTCCTTCTACACCCATCATCCTGGGTCATGTGATACACCCGCAGCATCCCACAATACAACTCATGTTTGTTTGTGACAAGTCCCACCGGATTGTTGGTGCTCGAAGGGATCCTCAAGGGTTCTGGGCCCCCATGCTGCATCGCCAGTCTCGTACGGAATGTCCAAGGAAGCGCCTTGAAGGGGGGTAGAACAAAGCGATGGGCTTTTAAAGGGGGTGGACCCCGTCCAGGTAACATCATGCTAATGAAACATCATGAAACACGACACCCGACCAGGAAAAAAACAAAAGAAACACGCTCACCCATTGCTGTGATATGTTCCATGACAGTTATCAGAGGGATTAAATTATGAACAGCTTCATGGCAGGGCCTGTGTCGCCACTGATCTCGCTCATAGCGAGTTCGTCACCTGCTCAGCATCAAACATCCACTCTGGCTTTTGGTATCGCCACTTCCCATGGCATGACAACGAGACTTTCTGGCTACTATGATTACTACGTAGCCAATTGGAAGGGAGCTCGGACATGTTCAGAATCTGGCCACATTGAAAGCAAAATCTGAAATCAAAACCCCTTTTTCTCACAAAGCCTTTATACCTGCTGCTTTGGTTCCCACTTCAAGAAGTATTGTACCTTGATGATCTTTGATGCACTGAGGGAGTTCTATCAAAATTGTTGCATGAGATTTGGCACCTGGGCCTTCATCTGGAGACATGGAGAGTGCCTGGAGGGAGGTCAAAAGGATTCAAAAGATTTCAAAAGATAATGTTCTAAGCAGTTCTATGCCCAAATGGTTCCTCGTTAATCCTAATTCTATGCCGCTCATGGATTTTCAAGGTGCAATATTACTTGTTGCTACCATTTGGCAAATCCTAAGAGTCACCATGCCATTCTGTTAAATATACTGCGGTCTTACTTGTACCTCTATCCGCATGACATTGGCTATCTGATGACATGGCTGACCAGCAGGCACTTAGCCATGCTGGCTTCTGCATTGGCAGAAGGAATGCTACCTGATATCAAGATATACGAAGCCCATAGGTTAATGAATTACCTAGGTTTTGCCCTTGTCACTGACTCCACAGCAGGAACACGATCTGGGTCTTTTCGTTCAAATATTGCGGAGGTCCACCATTTAATACGGGTTTCACCAGGGAAGAACATGGGTGTCTCCATTGTTTACCGCAATTCCGATTTCAGTGGTTTAAAAACTATTGTATATCTGAAACATCCTGAAACATCAATACTGATCTAGATTTCATAGTTCTCCACTTGTAAACAAATCATCTCTCTCTATGTAATTATATATATACGTATATATATATATATCGCCTTATATCTTCCCAAATTCCATATTTTCCATGGCATTCCCAACAACATATCATTTTCATTCATCTTCCCTACAAGTATTGATGGGGGTAACTTTAAAAGTGTTCCCCCATATTTTCCATTGTATTTCCCTATCCAAATGTCCATGTTGTCCCCCAGCCTTGGAGGCCAGGCTTTGGGCCAAGGCTGAGGCCTCGGCTGGATACAAATAAGAGGATAAATACCTCCATGTATATAGATAGACAGAGAGAAAGATAGATACTGTAAATTTGCTTAGATTTAGAATGATTTAGATTTAGGGATTTAGATTCTAACTTTAGGGCCTTTAGGGTTTAAGATTTGGGGATTTAGATTGAGGGATTTAGGGTTATATAGATTTATATAGACTGAGGTTTAGATTCATACAGATGGATATTATGAAGAATGCACTCTCACTATACATGTCCTTCCACAAGGGGCCAAACCCTGCAAGTCAAAGTACTGCTATCCGCACGGACGACCACCCAACAGTCTATCCTACACATCTGCCAGAGGAAAATTGAAGCACCTATACGCACCTATTGATTTCGAAATCTGATTCCATCTGAGGCACCTCCTTGGAACTCTGACACTCCTCCTCGGCTGCAAAAAGGTGGCATTGCTTGGGCTGTTGATAATGTTTTTACGGTGGTCATCGCAACCGTAAAACATCTAACATTGCCATTTAAGTTTGACCACAAGAAACTTAGCATTTATCTAGCGTGGAACCCAAAAACGTCGCAAATTCATGCGATCTCTGTCCATTTCCAGAAGGAGACTTATCTTCCACGTGCATTTTGTGCTCTCGGTACCACGGCGCGCTGGCTCCTCGGGAGCTCCCATGGATCGAACCTCCGAGTTCAGATGGGTGCTCGTGTCCTCCTGGACCATGATGGATATGATGGGACAACCGCTTCTGCAAGAAAAGCATTAAAAATAGCAGGCAAAATTGAACATTAGAGAAACAATGAGAAACATATACCCCCAGGTTGTCTCATACCCCCTTGTCGACCAAATCTGGTGTCTAGAATGGAATCCTAAAGGGAGATCTTAAATGGGTTCTTAAATGGCGTGCCTATCTCCAACAAAAAATAGTGATTCAGAGTAAAAACGATGTCGAAATTTGATCCAGAAAAATTGGTCCATTGGTTCGGCCACATTGTCGCGACATAGTGCAATCGAGCTTTATAAATCATCCTAAACCATGGTTTAAACAGGAGGATCAAACTGGCAAATTGGTTTCCACCACCGGCTCACTGGGGACCACAATACCTGCACAAAACCTGCACCATACATCATCATATAGTATTACATGTACAAACCTCCAAAGTTCTACACGGGTACCCATGCAGGGGTTCTACATTCTAGAACATACCAGCTGGAGGGTAGAGAAAAATGGCGGTGAAAGAAACAACATTGGATACTGACCAACTTAAAATGGCACACCTGACAAACGATCAATACAAACTCACGAAACAAGAAATCATAAGATGCAAGGAAGGATCAAAAATTCCAATATATCCATATATAATTTTAATAAGTATATATATATATGTACAGATATATTTAAAAAAAAATTACACCGGCATAGACCCCAGATAGAAAAGGTTGGAACTGATGGTTCAGTTCCCAACGTGGGAACCAAAGGTTACCATGGCAAGGAACTGCCGGTTCCCAGACCTTGAAACTTA
>Ga0126342_10007850_pt1 | contig 19090 bp, 15 predicted proteins | sample Cyp1metagenome_FD_92528 | JGI IMG/M metagenome (GOLD analysis project Ga0126342, IMG submission 92528) | Coral microbial communities from Lord Howe Island, Old Settlement Bay, Australia - Cyphastrea 1 metagenome | ecosystem: Host-associated > Invertebrates > Cnidaria > Coral ... | reverse complement strand
GCAGAACTTACCACTTGCAAGTGAAGACACCGGCAAGGCATCAAGAAACTCCATTAGTGGGATGATGCGCCCGTTGGTTGAAACGCTCAAGGCTACTGGAAAGCTCGGGCCATTACTTGAGCTCCCCATAGCTGGATGGTTTATGATGGAAAATCCCCATCTAAAACGGATGATGAAACGGGATAACCCCATTTTAGGAAACCCTCATATATTTATGTTTTGAAAATGACCATTTTCCTGGGCAAACTGTAGCGGCCTCGCTGACTGACGTCAGTGTAAATGGTGGTTTGTCATTTGTCTATGCAGAGTCATCCCAAAACTGGCTCGTTGGTGAGATGTGCCCAGAAACGTTGATGATTCTCTCCTGTGCAAGGAAAAGGGCGACTTTTTTTTTCGAGATGTTGTCGTTGGTTATAGGCTTGTTCTTGGTGGCGAACATCCATTCGTTTAGTTTATTCACCAGTTGGAACGAATACCGTTTCAACATGGTGAGATCCATTTGCAGGAAATGAAGGCGATGTTTCACCCACGTTGTTTGTACATCTTCGTTGCTTTCAACACCAGTATGAGATCACGATATAGCAATGTTTATACTAATACATACAATACCGATGCATCTTGGGACGTTCCTAAGCGGATTGTAGGTATGGAAACGAATGCAGCAGAATGGAGTTGGATTTGGAAGATGGATTTGCTGCCTGGAAATCGGTCGTTTTTTCTGGCTTCCATTTTATATGGGTATGGATCAATACCTATTAATACCATTTTTAGTGGGATGAACATCCATTTACCAGCTATTTTAATGTTCACCAGGGGTACAAGGTTTTGACACACTGCCATATATCCTCTTGCAATTATCGGTGTTGCGATGGAAAGTCACCATTTTTAATCGGCATTCCACCTGCAAGGATTCGATATCTTGACTGCATGGGAACCACGAAGCAACACGTGGCGGCGTGGCAGAAACTCCCTCGGGGCTTTGTTGACATAGTGGGATTGGCTTTGTACTTCTGAGGAGGTTGCTGATGAAACTGGATGCTGGGTTTGGATATATATATATATATACGTGCAACGCCTGGGCTTTGCCCAGGCGTTGCAGCGTAGAGGTTTCCCATTCCCCAACAAATGTTGATGCAACTTCACAAAATCCCTATGGGAAAAACAGCAAAGGTACTAGGGAATATTAAACTCCCACCCCCGTTAAACCTTAAATTCCTATGGGAAAAACAACAAAGTTACTAGGGAATATTAAACTCCCACCCCAGTTAAACTTTACATTCAATTGGGAAAATCAACAAAGGTACCAGGGAATATTAAACTCCCACCCCCGTTTAACCTTAATTCCTATCGGAAAAACAACAAAGGTACTGGGGAATATTAAACTCCCACCCCCGTTAAACTTCTACATTCACTGAAGATCTTCAATAAGGGTTTAATTCTCCCACCCCCTTTAAACTTCTACATTCATTGAGGATCTTCAATAAGGGTTTAATTCTCCCACCCCCTTTAAACTTCTACATTCATTGAAGATCTTCAATAAGGGTTTAATTCTGCCACCCCCTTTAAGCTTCTACATTCATTGAAGATCTTCAATAAGGGTTTAATTCTCCCACCCCCTTTAAACTTCTACATTCATTGAAGATCTTCAATAAGGGTTTAATTCTCCCAACCCCCTTTAAACTTCTACATTCATTGAAGGTCTTCAATAAGGGTTTAATTCTCCCACCCCCATTAGATTTCTACATTCATTGAAGATTTTCAATAAGGGTTTAATTCTCCCAACCCCCTTAAAGTTCTACATTCATTGAAGATCTTCAAAAAGGGTTTGATGGTGATGATGATGATGATGATGATGATGATGATGCGTCGCCTGTTGTCATTGCGGGTCGGGGCAAAGCCCAGGCATTTGCCGTATATATATATATTCCAGCCCTGAAAACAACAGGCTTACGATCCTTCATCATTGACTAGAATTTTTCAGGAGGGTTGCCAGTGTGAAGCAGTTGGATGGACGCACCCAAAATGAGCTTTATCCACTAGAATACAATACGCAGTAATGCATTCTGCATTCCAGCTTTGTGTTTGTGTTTGAGTGTGAGTCAAGACTCTTTTAGTCGTGATATTGTTTACAGATATGTTGAGGCAGTGACCATTTAGATGGTGCCTTTCAATCAAGAGCAATGCTTTTTGTGGTTCCAAGACTTGGTTTCAAATCGTTTGACATTTTTTCGATTTGTAATATGGGTCCAACTGATGCACACCAAAATTGCATGGTCATGATGAACAAATGTGTGGCTCGAAGAGTCTCATTTTGCGACCCCGACCCCTATGAGCGACCAGCAGCAGTAATAAGTCAATTTAAGATAATTTAAGTGGAAGTTTTGTTGTATATACTGATGACTGATATAAACGACGGAATTTGTGGATACGTCATGTGTGGGTCTACTAGTCTCATTTTGCGACCCCGACTCCTATGAGCGACCAACCAGCAGCAGAAATATGTCAATTTAAGTGGGAGTTTTGTTGTATATACTGATGGCTGATATAAACAAGGGCATGTGGAGACATTATGTGTGGGTCTACTAGTCTCATTTCGCGACCCCGACCCCTATGAGAGACCGGCAGCAGTAATCAGTCAACAAGTGGGATTTTTGTGTATACATGTTTATTTACCGGTGATAGCTGATATAGAAGGCATGTGGATACATCATTTTGCTGATGATTGCTCCTTTACGCTTCACGGAAGCATTTGCAGCGACTCATGGATTTTCCGATTGAGGCCACATAAAACCTTAGGATATCCCAGCAAGTCTCTTTGGGGATCGCATTGTACAGAAATCATGCCATTGGCAGTCCGGCCTCCATTGGAGACCGCAAGAACACTGTTGATTCTGACATTGAAATTATTTTGGACTTGCTAGATGCCCCAGTCTTTCACGGCCACCTTGCACAACATGGACGTGGAATCAGTGGAATGTTTGTGACTGCACCGCTCGTGGCAGGCGCAATACTTGGTGAACAACGTAGCAACATTGCGTGGCAGGCGCAGCATTTACCTTGCACAATGTTGCCGGCTCTATCTGGATGATAACAAGGATGATGAACATTGCAATCTTCGCACTTAGACGCGATGTTGCCGTGCCGCGCCTGACTGGCCAACCGTGAGCCAAAAGCAGGCGCCTGCAGGCGCCCCGGCTGGACGAGGTAAACGTTGCGCAGCTATATTTACTTTCTTGGCTTGACTCAGGAGGAGGGCAAATCCGCTGAAAACTTCTGGGTTTCCCACCAAATAAACAGGATTCCTTCCACCACCGGGCGTCTTACCTTCCAAAACTGGCATTGTATTTGACCACCCAAAATGTGGATAACATGTGGGTTCAAATGTGTAACAAGAAGGATGTTACCCCCAAAAAATCAATATTTGAGCCACATTTCACAACAAAAACGCAACAATCTGGCAAAAATCCCGGCCCAAACCCCGAATTTCCTCCCCAACCCGTAACTCTACCCCCAAACTCGTCCTTCGAGGCCTCGGAGCTGCGGCAGGAGGCTCAGCAGCTGGTGCAGGCGAAGAGTTGGAGCACATCGCTGGTGGTTTGCGCGGAGGTGGCAGAATCTTTGGCGCTAGGGAGATCCTGGGGAGATAGTGAGGATACAGTGGGGAACATAGCGGGGAATACCATGGAATATACATATACGTATACATATGTATACATATATATATATATTACATATACATATATTTATGCAATATGTATCAGTATAGTACTATAGTGTAACTAAGTGACATCATAGTGGTGGTATGAAAACGCAGTGCCCAGTTTGGATGCCAGCGTGATCTGCAATGGGCAGAACTTGGATCAACCATTATACAAGTGGGTCGGACTCCGGTCGGACGGTCCACGAGTAAGGCCAAGCAGATCACGTACGTCCCCATTTTGCCTGGATCAATTCCCACCAAATCACCATCCTCATTTGAGCATTCCCTCAAATCAGTGGTATAGTTTGGAAGGTAGGTCTTGGGAGTGTATCCATTCATATCTGGCCATTTTACGGCTTACAGAGCAGTTCTGCTGGGTGCATTTAGCCAACATCTCCCAGCTATCTCCCAGTAAGAAATGCAAAACATCTTAAATCCTATCAAATATTTCACAATGTTTCACCATGATCGTTGCATTCATATATGCATTCAGCACCATCCCGCCATGAGGCTTTCATCTTCACTCCCTCAGCCCTTCAGCCTTTGGCATTCCCAAGGAATGGCAGGACTTTCCTACCTTTGACCGCTGGGTGTCCAATAGCCTGCAAGACTTAGAGGAGTTGGTAGGGCTGGTGGTCTTCCATCCCAGCAGCTCGTTGGGAGAACGGCAGAGTGTGGCACTGTTGGACTGTTTGGGGATGAGTCTTCCAACAAAAAAGGTTGGTTTGTAGATATATGATCATGTTGGGGAAGACTATCATTGGTATGGAGGTACTATCATTGTTATGTGATGTTGTATGATTGATATATGATTACTATCAGGATCATCTGATTTTTCATGATACTATTTTTACTATCACGGTTATAATTCATCATTTACTATACTGCTGTTATCATTATTGATCATTGTATGATCAGTCTTCTTTTGATTTGCCCGGGGTTCGGGCCCTCGGGTCCGGTCAACTCTGGATTCATCTCCGCTTCGGGGGTCAAGTTGATGGGGTTCGGGTCGAAAAAGATCGCTGACCCTTAGTGGTGGAGGATGATGATCGACTATGAGAAGTCCTGTACGGATCGAAAATGATCGAAAAGGGAAGGACTCAAGATCCGAGTTCATTCTGTATCCGATCCCAAAAATGGAGCAAAAGAGATTGCTTTTAGTATGTGAAAAACCAACAAACTAACCCCTTTTGGGGTATATAAGTTGGTATTGAGCCATATCCAAATGAAGGAAACCGAGTAGGACGGCCTGACAAAAGTGCAGTTGGGGATCTATGACCCCCTTACTCACGTAACATCACAAGAGACATATAAGATTCTACAAACAAAGATGCGGGATTCAAACGCAAGCACACCTGGTGCACTGTTAGGATTTGCCCGCTGGCCCTCGTTGCCGGCAGAGATGGTGGAAGGTAGCCGAGCGCCTGGGCCATCGACAACGGGACACTTTGGGATTGTGGTCAATTCAACACACAAAAACTGAGATACAAGGGGGAATCCATCAACAAAATATATAGGGGGGATAATGGGGTAAACCACATGCCATATACCCTCTAAAAATATGGCATGTCTCCAGGAATATATTGATTAAACCCCAGATAATTGTTGGATTTATACTATAGGGTTTCTCACCTTTTTTTCCCCACCCCCATAACCAACCCGTAGCCCGGCAGGTGATGGCCTTCTACCAGGAATGCGACGGACGGCGGAGCCGCCGTGCGCTGCCGGCGACAGTGGAGTCCTTGGACGAGACGCGGGTGGGGACGCGACGCGTCGGCGTGCGCTTTCTGGAGCGGCGGGATGGTGAAAAACCAACCGTTTTTTTGGAGGGTGAATGGAGGAATACATATTGTATAGAAGATGGTATTTGATGTATATGAATTACATGATATGTTAGAATTACATATAGCTATTATATATCGAATATCCTGCAAAGAGAGTCTTGAGTTTCGTGTGTGGCATCTATGGTCAGCAATCGTCAGCAATGGGTTGAGGTGGGTTGCGGGCTGCGGGTTGTGTGGTGGAACCGGTGGATGCCAAGTGGAGATGTCAATAGGGATTATATATATATAATGAGATAGAATCAACACCTGTTGGGGTAGATGGCTGTGTCAGAAAATGGGGGATTGACCGCAAATGGTCACATTCAATGGTCACGCAAGAAAATCGGGAATATGATGAATGATGATTCACTGATTAACTAGTGATAACCAGTGGATGGACTAAAAGTCATCAAATTTTTTACACAAACCCTACTGTAATGGAATTTATCCCAAGAATCGTGTGTTGGGAGTTGTATTGTGGGACTGGTGACTTCAGATTGTCGCACTTGGCAGGTGTCACGGTCAAACCTTCGTATCGGTTTTGCATCACAACCGCCTGGTAATCCTGGTTAACCCCAGACCCAGGGACCCCATCCCTAACCTGGCCGGATCACCATTGCGTCCAATCCCTTGGCGTCCCTCCCCAAAATGGGCAATTTTTTGAGTTCAAAAAGGGATTTTCAAAGGTCAATTGGCATATTGATTTTTGAACAATCTTGGGGATGGGATTTGGGGGATGAAGTCAATCCCCCTCCAATATTAGGGGGATGGGATGATTTTTTCCCACACGTAGGACGATGGCGTGGTGCAGTGGGTGCCCATTGAATGGCTAAAAGACTTAGATCCTGCACCAAAGGCGCCTTGGTTTGCAGGGTGACTTCTCCTCATGGCCCATGGGGACTATATATATATATATACATAATTATACATATATAATTACGCGTTGCAGCGTAGAGGGTCCCCATTCCAAATCAAATGTTGTTGCAACTCTGCATTCCATTGGGAAGATCAACAAAGGTATTAGAGAATATTAACATCCCACCCCCGTTAAACTCTACATTCAAGTGGGAAGATCAACGAGGGTATTAGGGCCAGGGAATATTAAATCCCATCCCCGTTAAACTTTACATTCAATTGGGAAGATCAACAAAGGTATTAGGGAATATTAAAATTCCACCCCCGTTAAACTTTACAGTCAATTGGGAAGATCAACAAAGGTATTTTAACATCCCACCCCCGTTAAACTCTACATTCAAGTGGGAAGATCAACGAGGGTATTAGGGCCAGGGAATATTAAAATCCCATCCCCGTTAAACTTTACATTCAATTGGGAAGATCAACAAAGGTATTAGGGAATATTAAAATTCCACCCCCGTTAAACTTTACAGTCAATTGGGAAGATCAACAAAGGTATTAGGGAATATTAAAGTCCCACCACCGTTAAACTTCTACATTCATTGAAGATCTTCAATAAGGGTTTAATTCTCAAACCCCCGTTAAACTTCTACATTCACTGAAGATCTTCAATAAGGGTTTAATTCTCAAACCCCCGTTCAATTTCTACATTCATTGAAGATCTTCAATAAGGGTTTAATTCTCCCACCCCCGTTAAACTTCTACATTCATTGAAGATCTTCAATAAGGGTTTAATTCTCTCACCCTTCTTAAAGTTCTACATTCATTGAAGATCGTCAATAAGGGTTTGATGATGATGATGATTATAATGATGATGATGATGATTATGCTGTTGTGGTTGCGGTTCCGGGCAAAGCCCAGGCGTTTGCCGTATAATTATATTATTATAATATATATATATATCTGTATATATGTATAAATAAATAAATAGATAAATAAATAAATAATTATATGTATATATATATTAGGAAGATAGTGGGAATAGAATGGTTCGAAAAAATATATTGATCATTTGAAGGCCCATAGCCCAAATCCGTAAAATCCATAGTATGCTCCTCATTTTCGCACTACAGTAAACCTGTCATTAAGTTTATTTTCTTGCAAAACATGAGGTAAAAAAATGGAAAAATCTTAAAAAACTGGAATTCCGAAAAATGGCCAAGCAATCCAAGTGCGGCATGAAATCCTACAAGTATGGAAAGGCAGTGTGAGACTTTGTTGTTGTTTTAGGATCACTGTTACCTTGCATTATAACTATCATCAAGCGCCAACCAGAACTTGAACCCGAGGTACACGTAGTGAAAACGGAAGACCCCCAAACACGTCACTGCCACAATTGGTCGTGATTGATATTTGGGCCATCTGGGCAAACGCCGGGTTTGTAAGTTTTCAGTAAGGTTCATTTAAGACATCGTGATGAAACGACATCATCTGTATACTAAGATTTTTGTCTTTGTCATAGTTGATGTTGGATTATTTTCCCAATTTTGCTTGGTTAATGTTGGTTATACATGGTTAGTCGCCGACTATAGCTCTACTGATCCAAGGTTAGCCATGAGAAAACGGGAAACGGACCACAAATCCATAGCTCCTCTTTTTGCAACCCCAAAATTCCCAAAATGGACCCATTATCCACCAACAAAACTCTCCAGTTTCTTCGGGGAGATGGGATTGACATCATATGGCCCAAGCCAAGAATAACAAATGTGCAGCCTCCTAACTTTGTTGCTATTCATCGTAGGTGCCGCAACGGGGCATGGTGGTCCCATTCTGAGGTTGACAATGTGCTACACCAAGCGCCTCACCCGACCGTTCACTTGATTCGCCGCGAAACTCGGCGCAGCTGGGAATATTTGGGGAATTTATATACAGTAACCAGTCGAGGCTGTGGAGATCGACGTACAAAAATGCAAGGACGAGTTGAACAAGAATGGATATAGCCGGCTAGCAACTATGTTAACAGCCAATATTAGGACGATGATTGGCTTTCCTACAGATGTACTTTCATCGATTTGCCATCTCTTTTCCATCCTGTCTGTTTTTTTTTATGGCACGACTCGTCCACACCTTACCTGCTTGGTGGTTTCAATCATTTTTATCAGACAACTGATACCAATTGATAATATTTTCATATGTTCAATATTCACCAGAATTCTAGATGATCATCCCAGAATCTCTCATTTTTTACATAGTTTCACCATGTTTTCCCCCAAAAAATGGGAAACATCCTCTGAGCTCCGGCCGTTGTCCGTCCCCAGGCGGACCTGGACGCCGTGAAAGCCTCCTACGACGACGTGGCCAAGCTCCTGGCGCGCAACGCGTCGTACCTGCGAAGCCTGGAGGACCTGGAGGACCTGGGAGCGCTGCGGGAAAAAAAAGGAACACCGTGGGATGTCGACATGGCTGGTTGGTGGATGATGACTATAATTAATAATAATGGATGAAAATAATACCATAAAATTATGTAAAATTGACCTATAACAATACAATCTGGTTGGTGGTTTGGAACCATGGATTTTTATGACTTTCCATCTATTGGGAATGTCATCATCCCAACTGACGAACTCCATGATTTTTCAGAGGGGTAGGTCAACCACCAACCAGATGAAAGATGAGCATTTAAATTGGGAATAATGAGTTGATGTAGTATTTTGATGTATCTAATGATCATACTGGATCATAATGGCAAGAAATTATAATGAACATAGAAATAATCATGACATCATAACATCATGATATAAGATGACCAAAGATGGGGTAGCTACTTGCAAACATTGAAGCATTGAAGGACCAGGGAGAGGAATTGAAGTTGTACTTATTGAAGCATCCCAACATCAGGGTCGTTGTTTTGAGCTATACCAAGATGGCGAGTGGAATGTATCGCAATAGTTTTTTCAGTTGCCTATGGGTCAGTTACGATCTGGTAATTTAACAGTTTGCTATTGAAAATCACCATTTATAGTGGATTTTCCCATTGAAAATGGTGGATCTTTCCATAGTGATGTTAAATTACCAGAGGGTAGTTGAGCCTGATAATTTGTATTGGGTCAAGATTCTTTCTATTACGGGGACAACATGGATCTGGAAATGGAGGCTACATCTACCAGGATCCGGAAAACTGGTTTTTCACCACCGCTTGGATTGTTGGATTGTTGGATTATATCCCGTGAAAATGAAAGGATCCTGTAAGTCCACTTAACAATGACAAGGGAAAACCATCAACAAAGCGTAGCTGGATTACTTTGAATGCTGCCAAACCAAACCGATATCAACCCGCATTATTCTCAACCATTCTCAAACAAGGTTGGCTTTCCCTTCCGCTGCCAAAGCGTTGTTCTGTTTGTAGATACATGACCAAGACTCAGCGGGTTGCAGCTGGCTCTCCTTGCCTATCCAGTCTTGGAATTTTCCATCATGTTGGTGATGTCGACCCATCACCTTTTTTTTCAGGCCACAAAGATAGTTCAGTTAAGTTATTCTTACAGTTCGCTTTGATAGGGTTTGACCACCCCAGCATTTCTGGTTGGTGGCTTGAAATATGTCCCATGTTCGATCCTATCTTGGATGATGTTCCCCTGAGTTTGTTGGGATGTTGTGAAATCACCGACCAGTTCCTTTTTTGGATCCTGCTGGCGTTTGCCAACCGGTCAGTTTTGTGGCAAATCCCAACATCAGTCGCCTAGCCGCAGTCTTCCATACCGAGACGGCCGTGATTTTCTAGGGCCCAGGGTCGCCACAGGATGTGGGGCAGCGTCTTGTGGGGGACCCCCCACCCCAGGATGTTGATATCTCCACTAGCCATGAAACATACCGGAGCTGTAGGGGCCAAGATGGGAATTCCAACATGAAGCTGGAGGAAAGGTTGGGTTATCAGTTGCTGTATATCTATATCATCTTACATAGTTATGATGTTATATCATCTTATATCCCCACTTGATTGTCCGTCATTCATCTTCATTCTCCACTGGCGTCGTGGGTGGACAAACCGACAAACCCGTTGAGCGCCATGGCAGCCCTGTGCCATGGCTGTGGATATGTTCCTTTCAGCGGAGAATACCCAGAAGGGTCCATGCTTTTCCCATGAAGAGAGGATTTCCCATTGCCATGCGTTTGTTTTGAGGGCAATTTTCAATGGACATCTGGGGGGCGAGCACACCGCGGAATATGTGAAGGGCTCTTTTGGTTTCAGGGACCTTTCTCCAAGTCGTCTGGTTCAGAATCTAAGACCAGCCACTAAGTGATGGTTGTTCTTTTGTGAATCTGGCCCCGAGAGGTCCATCGATGAGTAGCTCGTGAGATATTCAAAGATGGCAATGATGAGTAGAGTAGGGTGACTGGTTCTGGCACATGGATGCACATGGGACAAAAATCGAGGTGCGCCCCACAGATGAATACCCTCTGGTAAACGTTTACATAACTATGGAAAGATCATGAAAGATCCACCATTTTTAATAGGTAGATCCACTATTTCTATGCCCATTTTCTATATCGCAAACTGTTAGTTTACCAGATGAATATCTCATATCCTACTAGTAGACTCTTCCGTCAGCCCGTCAGCGACCCAATGATTCGACCGCTAGCCAACTGCACACCTGGGGGTTTTCAAAATTGGGCACCTCTCCGACAATGGTCTATGAAAAATCTGTATTTTCCAGCTATTTTTCAATCGTTTTCCCATGGTTTTCCCATTAAATGATTGATGGTCTTTGTTTTTTCACCACAATTTCTGGAGGTTTCGCCAGGAGTGGCCGCCCAGGACACTCAACGGCAAGCCGCTGGTCTTAGATCATCTGCTGGGAGTGAGTCGATTGCAGGACGGGCTGGGCCATGTATTAGAATATATTTACATCATTTTACATCATACGCATACGACAGACATACACACATATTACATAGCTATATATATAATCAATCTAATATTATACACATTGATATGCATATGTTCATATGTACTACCCTCCATGTACTTAGATGGATGTATCCAACGTTGTTGGTCATGTCCCCGGGTTGAATACTGCTTGGTGGTGTTCAGTGTTGGCTGAGGTCTCTAAGGTATTCTCTGTGGCAATTCTCTGTGGCAATTCTTATCCTCCAACAATCCAGCCTGACAATGGAATGTCACCCATTTTTGATCATTCACGAATTGAACATGGTAATTCTCTAGAATTATCAGAGGTGTACGGACATTTCGGTATTGAGCAGTTAAACAACTGGATTAGTGAATCTCCAACTTTGATGGCTTCATCCAAACTTTGATGGGTTAAAGATGGTTAAAGTATAATTATGATCCATTTTGGTGGTCAAACAATACATTTCGGTGACTTTTGGATGGCCAAACAAGTTCCCCGAAAAACGAATGCCGGATCTTCAGCGCAGGAAGTGCTGACAGCCATTCTGCAGCACCTCAATGTGCAAGATGAGAGGAGTGAGACGGAGACGATGGGAACGTGAGCCGAGACATCGAACACATCGGATCATCGAACGTCGGTTTAGCATTGGGGGAATTCGACCCAAAATGGACGTCTTCGAATGAGACCATTTTTGTATATTTTTCTGGTATAGACGTCTCTATGACGTCTCTCAATAGACAATTATTTTTTTCCCCGACCATTTTTTGAGATTGGTGAATTAGGTTGTACTCCGAATCCGTGATCGGTGCATGTTCGGATGATTTCTGGGATTTAACCAACTAGACACACGGATATCACGGATGATGGTCAGTTGGTTGTTGTGATTGTGAACTGCTGGTGATACCACCTTGTTTTTTAGTGATGTTTGTATTAATATATATATACATACACATACATAAGCTATACTATATGGACACATATACCTATTAACCAACCAGTATTTCATGCGATGGGATAGGGCTAGTTTTCGTGGGCTTCCCCAATGATTCCCAACTGTTCCGCTGCATTTGGCAAGAACTACTGTACCTCTCTGTGTTTGGTCCTGTATCATTAGCCAGATGAACATTCCAATTCTTGTACAGAGTCGGTTTTTCGACAATTTCCGCTTCGGTGTTTTTTTTTGGGGGACAAAAATCCCTATCCATAGGATCCATGAATGGTATATATGCTAACATTGGGGGTATATTGATGGTAAATGTTACCATATATAGCAGCACCATGGATCCTATGGGCTATGATTTTCCAGCGCCAGGATGGCTAGCCTTACCTCTGAGCTCGGCGAGCTCCAAGCATCGCAGGTGTTTTGGGAGGTTCGTACCCTCTGGTAAATTAACATAGACCCTACAAATAACCAATGTTTAGTGGAAACTAATCTGCCAACCCCTATCTACCAGGGTCTATGTTAATTTACTGGAGGGTAATATTTTGGGAGTTTCGTAACATCCCCACATTATGATTAATCCAAGTTACAAGTTAGTGGTCATGATTTAAGGATAAGGAGAAACCAATGGTGACGTTTGGGCTTCCTCCAGTTGACTTCTGGAACCAGTAGCGGTTTCCCACCTTGTTAGCCCTTTCTTTGTTGATGCAAGTTTGGTCCCTTCAACTGTCCCATGTTTGCTGGTTTGGGGCCGTGTTTTGGGGGGCCAAGTTTGAAGTATTTGAAACCCTGGGTGATTGGCTGAGTCAGGGATAGTTGAACATCCCTAGAATTCTAGAATCGAACAATTTATGAGCCCAGATACATCATGATACATCCAGATACTCAAAATCTCAACATTGTTGTGTCGTAGCAGTACTATTGTGATACTCCAATCGACATGGGCGCTTATTTGCGCGTTGAAATCGTGACAGAACACCTGGCTTTTCCACCTTGAACGAAATGGGTTGGGAGGTATATACACGACTATTTTTGGTATTTCCTAAACTGGAGGATATCCCATAAACCATGGCTTTCAATACAAATGTATATATATATATAATTTTTTTTTTTTGGATGATTGGGGGTAGCCCTGTGACTTAGGAAACCTCCATTTCATACTATTGAATACTATTTTGCGCTCTTGATGTTCCCACCTTGCAAACCAAGATCGACGATTGACCTTTCGCCTGCGAATTTGAATACAAGTCCTGGTTACTACACTGACTACCCTTGTTGTCATCAAAAATGCAATCACCAGATACTCGTACTATCAGAAGACAATAAAGGGGGATGTCAACAACAAAACTGGGTAGATATGATCAAATTCTCTGACAACTCCCTATTTTGATTGGTTTGATTGTTGCCAAACATCCCCAATTATGTCCATACACTATATATCTACATACAATATAAACTTATGCATGATAGATGTGTTATACATACATATTTAATACATTATGTGTATATATTATATATAATATATATACATATATATATATAAGCTTATCTACCGTAGATAATTTATCACCGATCTTCGAGCCGCTTTTCAGGAGCGGCTGATGGAGCGACAGCGGGAGGAGTTTGTTGAGCTGCATTTCTTCGAGCGGAAGATCAGCAGCTATACCATAGCAGAAAGACCATTTACCATGATGGAAATACAATCTTTTTGATAAGCAAAAAAGCATAGCAAACGCTTGAATTTTGATGAGACTCATCCCTCGAAATGGAAATGCTGTAAACTTGGGGGATTGTCTAGCAACATGAGGATTGTCTACGCATCGAACATGGGGGGATGTAACAGTTGAACCAATATGAACCAATGATGGTCTGATTGGTGGTTTGAGATACCCTCTGGTAAACTAACATAACTATGGAAAATCACAATTTTTAATGGGAAAATCCACTATAAATGGTCATTTTCAATAGCTATGTTAAATTACCAGAGGGTATGTTCTCAACTTTCAACCATAGAAGTGGGTTTGTGATCCCCATCGACGAGCCAAGGAGTCGTTAAAAAAGTGGATAGTTGTCGCCGTTGTCGCCATAGTTAGAGGAGTTCTGAAGTTCTGTCCCAACTTGTGATTGTTATAAGTAAAAACTCTAACTGTGATTGTTATAGAGATATGAATGGGACATAACTCCTCTAACAATTGTTACAAGTGAAAACCCGTTTATATCTCTAGCTGTACCCCCAAGTACTAGCTGTGACATCATGGACATAAAAAAACGTACCCCATCATCTACCAACATGCTGGGAATCTACATACTGGGGTTTACACAACCATAGGTCCATCCAGAAAAATCGGATGCAATAGGGGTTTAAGGTTACCTCTATTGTTCTAGGTCAATCTTGGATGGGTACAAACTAATCCTAACTAGTCTTTTGGTATCAGTGGGATTATCTACGTTGACCAGCTAAGATAAACTGTCATTTTTTGCATGTATCTAAGATTTGCCATGTGTTGGGGTTGTTTTGCAAGTTAACAACCCCTCAACAGTGTTGACCTTAGCAACCCATCATGTGAAGCTGACCTCAACAGAAGGATGTCTGACCATTTGACCAATCGAGGCGATGCACTGATTTTCATTGGTGACATATGAACCAGTCCTCGATGAACATGGCATCACACCTTTTCACACCAAGATTGATATTCTTTTTATGTCAAATCCACATTTTGAATGGATAAATTAATATATAATTATATAATTATACATATATATATATTATCTATCCACATTTTTCAGGGTCAAAATTCACATTTTTTAGGCTTTTCAGGGTCAAATTTACACGAGAATCCAGGAAAACCCCTACGAACCCCCCATCATTTCAGGCAACAAATCATCCGCAGGACCAAGCCATGCTCACGGCACAGCTGTCAGCGCAGGCAGGGCCGTAGGCACTGTGGGTTTGAAGGTTGGCTGGTCTGAAAAAAAGAAGGCGACACCAACATCCAATGAGAATGCATCATTTCAGATATATCACAGTTTTGCGATTTTGAGATATAGATATATCACATTTCCAGATCAACATGGCAATTTTGGGATATATCATATTTTCAGATACACCGATGTAGCAAAAGAATGGATTCATAATCCATGAAACTTCTCCAGGAGAAGTTTTTCCGATCCCAGCAGTACATGGACAGGTTCAGAGTGAGGTTCTCACCTTAAACGGTGATGAAATTGTGTTTTTTTTTGACCCCAAGTTCTGCTGATGTTTACAGATGTTCACAGAGGACACAAACAGCCCTATTGAAGCTGTTTAGTTTTTTTTAAACACAAATCTTTGCTGTTGGCAACTTTGTTGGCTTAACATCTCTTATCTAAGCATTCTGAATCCCCCACAGCCGTGACTAGGAGCACCATCTTGCTGAGCTGGTCCCTGGACGCAGTGATGGAATCATGGGACATCATGGAGATACAACAGGGAAATATCATATGATTTTAATGGGAATAAGATCATGGGAATACCCATAGCTGATTGGAATATATTAGGATATAATAGCATATAATAGCCATATAGAATGATTGATCATGTTGGTAATGGCTTAAAACCTTATGACTTTCTATACGAATTGGAGAGAATGAAGATCCAAGTACCAGCTATTTTGGTGTCAAGCAGGGTACGAGGCTTTTGCCCAATAGCCATGCTTGTGTGTACATGGTCATTTTATATGGGCCAGGGTTAACCATATTTGTGAAGCCCCTTGGGTTGGTTTGGATGGAACAGGCTTCCAAAACCCACAAACGTGGCTACCAGTCTAACATACTGGCTAAAAAGTGTGATTTTGCACCAGCGTAACGCTGCACCCGCACAAAAAAAGTTGCAGTTACAAGAAGATTCCAAATCACTAATCAATCAAACCACCAATCAAAAATTGCTAAACCACCAATAAAAAATTGCTTGAATTGATGCCAAACCACTGGAGAGCCACGCGGATTTACTGTATTCATCGCCACGGTGAACGCTGCAAGGAAATTTTCCTGGGCAACTCACGTCATATGAATTTTCCATGAACATCTGTCAATGGCAGGTGATGATTGTGTCAAATATCCTTGTTTTCTTGGGACTTGCACTACCAGTCTATGTGGCATTGCTGATGATAACACACATCACATACCATCAACAAACCAATTTTGTGGGACTTTTTGTCCAGTCTTCCCGCTCGGTGATCCACAATGATTCAAATTGTCCTATGTTTTTGGGGGGTTGGGGAAAGTCCCTCCTCCAAAAAGAGGGGTCCTTGCATTTTCCCATTTTGATGGGATAAGAATGGCTTCCCAACCCATTCTAAACCCGCTGAAAGGATCATATTGACAGAGGAAATGTCCGCAGAACTCTGCAGAATCTGCTCGAAAAAAGCGCCTTCCACTGAGGACGAACGCACCCGAGCTGCCAAAGATCTAGCGCAAGAGGTGCGGGTGCCCCTTGCACAGCCTGGTGATTGAACCGACTGAAACACCTCAGTTGTTTTGTTTTGTTCGGTATCTAAAGCTAGCTATGAGACCTTCCCCCGTTGCTGGTGGGATTGAGCTGATGTTTCTATTCAATGTCAAAAGTTGTATCAATTTTCATAGTAATATATCACCATCTTAGGAAACTGGTGGTCTACCAATCTGGGGTTTCCACTGAAGCAACTGGTCATTGGGCAAGTATGAGTGAGCAAAAAATGGCGGATATCCACAACCATTGAAAAAAACTAATCGACATTGTGATGTTTCTTCCCCCTGCGGTTACCCTGGGGTAGGCGTTCACACGTGGAAAACCTATGGGGAAATCCTCGGAAAATTATCTACAATGGCAGGCATTGCGTGGTGATACCTTGAGACAGGTGGGGCAGCTGCCGTCAGTTCGGAAGGTGCCTCCATAGTTAAGTTGATTTGTAACTACGTGAATAACTAAGATTTTCGGTGGATGGATCTAGAATTATAATATATATATAAATTATATACTAGTAGTCTAGGTTCGAAACCAACGTATACCTGGGGCCTTCTTGTATCTTCTTGTTTGTGACCATTGGTTCTTGTGTGCACCGGGCCTGACTCACACATGGCACCTTGCTACATCACGGACACGTTAGTGTTGAGCAGTGAAAAGAACAATCAGAGGTTCAGGTTAGTAATATATCATTATACCATATGGTATATAGATTACCATAATGATGTATAGTATACCGTACTATAGTATATATTCATGTTTTTAAAAAAAGTTCTTTTCTGTGTGAGCTTTCATGAGGGATTTGATACTTCACCTCCATGCAATGGTCACCAAAATTTTTCAGGGGGCGAAAGCACCAGGTTCTGAATCGTTGGGCAGTGGTGAAGCAAATGCACCTAAAACTAGGAGGCGAACATCCACACTATTCTGTTGCTGTTGTTATTTTCTGGATGGTGGTTTCAGCATGTTTTCAAAAATTCTTCCCAACTAGAATCCGTATAGACTTGTATTTTGGGGATTGGTTGGCTTAATCACCAACAGTATCAGCGAATCACCACTTACTAGATGACCAAATGCCCCAAAAGCTCCAAAAAAACATCCAAAAACATCCAGAACACAGGTACCCCCAAAATCTCGTGTATAACCCCAAACCATCATAACACATTTTTTTTGATATTTTTCTGGGTCGCCAGGGTCCCAAAATGGGTGAAAGAATGGTGCCAGGGAGCGCGGCGGCCTCGCATCTTGGGCTTAGGCGGCTGGGCTTTGGAGATGGAAATATTACGAAGGAAATATGCGGTTCAAAGATCTGTTGGTGAACCATAGTGATACTATGATATACTATGATATACCATGATATACTATGGTATACTATGGATACACTATTATATACTATTCTATATTATTAGTTGGCTTCTCTATTGAAAATAGTTGGCTTCACCATATGTTTAATACTGTTTGAATATAGAAGATAGATGTTGATACAAATCTGGTTGTCTGCAAAGCTGGTCATTTTTCCTGTCCGATCCTACTTGTGAGCCATGATTCCTGGCAGGTAGCCCCATGCGACGTCTTCCAGAAGAGGCCGAGGAGGAGGATGCTGCAGGCTGGGGGAAATGATGTAAAAATGTAACACATTGTTTAGCACCAAACATTTTATTACATGTAATACATAAATACATATCTAAATGCACATGCTGTATATATATATACAAATGCATATGTATATATATATATATATATATATATGCATGTTTAATGGGTATATATACATACACGTATATATTATAGGGATATTATATAACGTTGCTTAGCCATCGAATGTGGGAGGTCGCCATTTTTCAAAGAAAGTGTTTTTTTTTTCCCGGACGCATGGTGTTTCCAGTGGTTTCATCCCCTAACTACCAGGGGAGTGGGTTATTCACAAAATCTAATGGTTAAAACCATGGTTAAAATGTCATTTTTTTCCCCAAATGGCCATAATTTCACAACTTAGTAAGGTACTCCACATTTTGGGACCCAATTATATACAGTATCAACCCTGAATGGGTCAGCCATTCCAGACATTCAGAAGCTGGTTGAATGGAGATGATGGAGATGACTGGGGCTGAGCTATGTTACTCTTGTTGGAATCTCCTCTTGCCCAGCGCAGGATCGGCACGGCTGTGTCTGAAAAAGACTCGCTAGACCGATTTTCTGGCCGTTTGACGGGGAAACGATAGCAAACCGTTCAACCATCGGATTTTGGGGCACAATATGTATACATATGGGAGCCGTCCGTAAAAGCAGGTCACAAATTTATGAATTGATGCGTTTACTTTGCTTTGCGCGATTGCTAAAACCTGCATCGCGATAGGCTGAGCGATTGGTTGGCGATTGGTT
>Ga0126342_10007849_pt1 | contig 19094 bp, 15 predicted proteins | sample Cyp1metagenome_FD_92528 | JGI IMG/M metagenome (GOLD analysis project Ga0126342, IMG submission 92528) | Coral microbial communities from Lord Howe Island, Old Settlement Bay, Australia - Cyphastrea 1 metagenome | ecosystem: Host-associated > Invertebrates > Cnidaria > Coral ... | reverse complement strand
TTCCAAGTCCACCAACGTACCCTGTGCCAGGTAAACAGCACCAACAACGGTAACACAAGTCACACCAAGGGCTTCATGGGGGATAAGTCCACTTAGTCTCACCACCTCATTACCTGGAACAACCCTGCCAACTCCTGCATTTGCACTCCAAACCAGATTGTCCACAACAAGGGTCACCTTTGAACCTGTCGAAAGACATGACCAGGATGGACGAAAAAGGGTTTCCAGACATGGCGACGTGTCAGGACCAAACATTGTGGCCAGGAACGCCCAAACAATTTGCCTGCGCTACCTACCACTGACAGGTTTTTGGGCCGAGGCTTTCCAAACCACCAACCAAATGATAAAGAAAAAAACACACAGGCTCTATAGAAAAATACTTGGTTGTGTTAATCTTGCATGTGTTAATCTTAGCTATAATCTGTCCATATCTATCGCTCGTGGCTGGAAAACTCCATTCGTAGCTCACCATCGCTCAGCGAGCTGCGCGCTGAGGAAAAAATCTCCCGGCGACCCAGACCCAGGGGTATAGCAATCCCCAAAAAAGATAAACATCATTGATATGATACTATATATATTAATGGTTATTTAATGCTTATATAGTGGCTGTGTAATGGCCTTATAATGGCCTTATAATCGCTATTTGATGACTATGTACATCTTTTTGTGGGTTACGATCTCTCAGTCAGCATGTTTTGCTTAGCTCTGTTATGCTCTGTTTCAATAGGATCTGACGGGATCTAATGGGATTTACTGTAAATATCTGAAATAACCCAGTTATCCTATCAAGTGGTGGGTGATATCATAACCATATATATTACAGTATATCTACGTGTTTTTTACATAAATACTTTTATAAACCTAAATATAATGTTTATATATATATATCATACTATTATATACTGCTGGGATATCCAGCAAAAATCCGTCAAAAAAAAAACAGCTTCGAAAAATCTGCCACGGAACCCTCTGAGGCAGAGCCAGAGTCGCAGGCCACGTGGACCCCAAGGCGATTCGCAACCTGACGCGACGGTCTCCAGGGCTGAGCTTAGCGAAGCGGAGGTTTCCTTTAAAAAAATGGCCCTACTAACCAGTTATAAATGGGATTATTTCATGGATTTATATGTATATATATATATATATATATAATTCCATTTATATCTGTTAGTTGGGCCATAACTCTATGGGGATACCCCATATCATCCAGAATTCGACCATTTTTTGTCTTTTTTGGATTCCGGGAGTGAAATGACCAACAAAAAAAAGGCTAACCTTGGTTCAATGGCCATTTCAGGAACCTAAATTGGAGGTACCTACCATATATAAGGCCTATATAAGGCCTCTGTAGGGAATATCCCCACAAAATATGGCCTTATATGGTACAGTACCTCCATTTTAGGATCCTGAAATTCCCATTGATTGATGAACCTTGGAGTTGTTGGATCATTAGATTTGAGGCATTCATGGAAACAAGATGCAAAGGAATTTCACCCATGATACACCGAAAATTGGTAAATAAAACGCGAGCAACTGGATAAGTTCCCCGAACTGGGATTATAAATTTGTCTTGGGAAGTTGCTGCGGATGGCTCTTTACGTTTAGGTTTCCCACATCTAGTGGGATGGCAGTACGACCAATGCAAGTAAATCCTCCCATGTACAGCATAATCCAACTACAGTACATCTCCTGCTGAATATGACCATCACAATATATATATATATATAATATTATAGTGGGAAATATATCATACATAGAGCATGCGTGCAATGTATTACCGGCGGCCACTGCAAAACCACCTCACCAGCGACCCAGCATGTTTATCATTGTTTATCCATAGATGTGAGGTCTTTTCTGGCCTTAGATACCCCTTACCCTCTGGTAATTGAACATAACTATTGAACATTGCCATTTATATCCATTTAGTTCGTTGATTTTCCTATCAAAAATATTCAAAAATGGTGATTCTTCCGTTCGCCATGTCCTACCAGAGGCTAAATCACCTTAAGGTAACCACCTGGTGCGCCAGATCTGGCCCAGCTACGGATCAGGAAGAAAAGGCCCAAGCCAGTCGTCTGCAAAATCGCTCTGCCCCAAAGGAGATCTAAGGTGCTCCTTGGGATGGGACCGTGGAAAGGGTTTGGCAGGTGCAACATTCTGCAACCGTTATCATGCGTGGATCACCGTGGATCCGGTGATTTCTCCTCACCTTTTTGCGGATCTCATGTGTTCAAGCCACGCTCTCTTTGTGCCGAGATCTATTTTTACATTGGCTACCCTCTGGTAAACTAACGTATATAGCTATCGAACATCTCCATTCTTGATAGGTAAATCAACTATTTCTATGGCAATTTTCAATAGCTAAATTACCAGAGGGTATCCGTTTTCTTTATCTACATTCTCAAGCTCCAAGCTCCTCCTATCCCGGTCTCCCTCGCCAAGCCGGCCAAGCCGCAGGGCGGTAGCACAAACCTTCACAAGGAGCGCAGCGACCGCCAAGCTGAAGGCACCCAACAAGGTGGCAATGATCCCTGGGAGCAATGGATGACCCCGTGGCTGGGATGCTTCGGTGGGCTCCATGGGAAAAATCCCCATATGCTTGATGATTGTTCAATACATATATATATATATAGACAGGATAGGATAGGATAGGATAGGATAGGATAAGATAGGTAGGTAATAGGATAGATCGATCGATCGATTATGATCGATTGATTGATTGATTGATTGATTGATTGATTGATTGGTTGATTGATTGATAGATAGATAGATAGATAGATAGACAAATGCATTTTTTTGTGTGGCATTTCCATTCACCGGCAATTTTATCCTTGGTAACACCGAAAGATGTGGTTTATCCACCATATCGCCAACGGCGACTGATGCAAAGTAAAATTCTTGGACTGACTTGGGGCATTTCATCCGCATTTTCTTGGCTATGAACCCTATATCCAATCAATGGCCATTTCAGGAACCTAAATTGGAGGTACCTACCATATATAAGGCCTATATAAGGCCTCTGTAAAGGAATATCCCCACAAAATATGGCCTTATATGGTACAGTACCTCCATCTGTTGGATCCTGAAGATCTCCCATTGCTCCAAGGGGAAAGGCTGGGATAACATGTCCTATACGAACCAGCGACCTAGAGGGGACCTGATGGTGGGTCTGTTCCAGTCAGGATCCCACACATCAATCGGCTTCAAAGTGTCCTTGCTCTTGGAAATAAATGATTCTTCATTATGTAGCTATAACTTGTCCACAATGTTTTATTGAATCTTTATGGTCCGGAATTTCTCAATGAATCTTCATTACTATGTGTATATATATATATATATTTATATACATACAATGTGGTGCCCCACAGTTATAAGTTGGTTTAGATTCGCCCCAGTAACTAGTTCGTTATATCTACCATAAACCATAGTTATTGGAGTTATGTGAACCCCAACTTAGCAAACTATGGGGCACCACCTTGTATCTATATATATATTCTGGTTGGTGGTTTCAACCCCTCTGAAAAATATTAGCCAGTTGGGATGATTATCCCCAATATATGGGAAAATAAAACATGTTCCAAACCACCATCCATATATCCATATATGTTATTATTCACTGTCTATGCCCCAAGGGAAAGGTAGGTCGGAGCGGTCGGACCTCGTGACCGGGGACCGGGCCTCGTGCTCGAGTGCTGAAGCAGCGGCACTTGCGATCCTCCAAGGCTCCAAGGCTCCAAGGTCGGGGCTGGTGGGGAAGGTTTTCTGTTCATGTTCAATTGAAACAACCAAAACACATGATGCTCATGATGCTTCTTGTTGATGTTTATTGATGTTTGTTGCTGCTTTCTGGTGCTTGTTGAATCTTGTTGATGTCTTTTTTTGACACTTTTGATCGGAACAAATCCTGGAAGGGCAACTCTGTCTTCAAGAGAAACATCATTTTCGGTTACCCGTGGATTTGGCCATGAAAATTGTGTGAGAGTGACAGGAGGTTGCCTCATTGGTAAGAAAGATTGCAGGGTGAACCCAATGGGTTCACACAGTCATTTCCAGACCCTCCAGTAAATTAACATAGACCCTGGCAGTCATCGGGGTTGGAAGACTAGTTTCCATTAAAAATTGGTGATTTTCAGGGTCTATGTTTATTTACCAGAGGGTATGTTTTCCTGAAACCAAGAAGCGTGGCAGTTTTGTGGCACAGCGAATACCATGGTGCTGGAAATTCCCAGCCTGCAGGGAGGCCTCCTCCACTGTCATGGCAAGGTGGCCAGAAATTTTGAAGCACCAATCAACAGGGCTGAGATTTACTGATTGTGGCAACCCCTCAAAAAGAATAGGACAGGTCTAAGTTCAATTGTTCCAAAAAAAACGCTATATCTTTTGTTAAAGGGTTCCTTTTGACTGCGATGATATGATCATTGTTGGGAGATGACTATAAGACTATAAGGCAATCCAATGATCCATGGATAACGACATAAACACACATGTCCAGAACCTTGCTGCTTCACTGAACAGGAGTTCTGAATAGTGTCATGCATCTGTGTCTAAGAGGCCATTTTTTGACTCAATGCACCTTTTGTTTCTTGAAGATAACTGGTCTTACGGTAACTGTAAGGAGCTGGGCAGGACGTTCGGTCATATTCCATCAAATGCTGATGGTTTCAACCGGCACATGTATAGTATACAGTATACACATACAAATATGTCTGTATATAGTAAATATATATATATATAATCTGTTATATACATATACAATGTTACATATATATATATAATTATATGTATGATTGTGTAAAATTATGTATGTACATATTGTCATGTGGGATGATCATTTGTTTCCAAGTGCCTTTCATTCATAGCTTCCCACGAGAACACTGCTATAGATCATCCAAGGTGGTAAGATCAACATTCCTGTAGTAGCCTCTAGTCTGATGGTTTCCTGTATCGCAGAAGGTCGGGGTGGTCATACCCTGTTGAAGTTTGTACACCACGTACACCTTGTAAACCTCACACGGCTGCCCTTGCCAAAGCTTTTATACCTCTCAACAGGTAACAAATCAACTAATCCAGGAATAACCAAAGATACTCCAACCACATGGCTAAACATGAAATCAAAAGAAACCAGTCCTTTGCCCTTGCGGCGCATCCCGGTCATAGTCCCAACCACCCCCATTCAAAGGTCCTAACATGTGATGACTGGGGGATGGTTTATGATTGTTTTACCCATGACATCTTGGATTTGATTATATAAGGAACCCCCCAAAGGATAAGGCATCCTCCCTTAATTGATTCCCTTAAAACACACCCAGGTTATCAGATTCAATCCCAGCGATATTGAGGATTAGTTAATTCTCTACAGGATGCCCCCCCCAGTGATGTTTGTTGGTTTATAAACCATTATATACCCCATTAACTAGTTCGTTATATCTACCATACACCATAGATTTGTTCAGCCACTTATAAGGCAACTGAACGCTATCTTGGGGGCCTCATCCTGTAGAAATCTACGGGATATTGCCATGTGGGAATATATTGGGATAATGATGATAGGTAATATATTGGGTAATATATTGATGATAATGGGATAATATATGAAAGTTTCCATAAATATTCAATCACCATTATCATGTGGATCTTTATTACCCTCTGGTAATTTCACATAGCTATTGAAAATGGCCATTTATCGTGGATTTTCCCATTAAAATTTGTGATTTTCCATAGATTTTTGTTGGTTTACCATATTAAATCATATGGATCACCGGAATTCCCGTTGTTTTCGGTCGTCGCTTTCACTCTGGCCGCTCCGACAGAGCAAATTCCTCCCGTTGAAAAGGGCGCGTGTCCTGGGTAAAACATACAGAAGGTGGTGATGGCCCAACTAACGGCAATGGGATTATAATATTTATAATGATATGATTTATATATATTATATTATATATATATGTATATAATCCTTAGTGATAGGAGTTATTTCATCCCATTGATCTTAGTTATTTCATCCCTATACTAACTGATTATAAATGTGATTATAATGATTTACAAACTGAGTTATAGGAGATATTTCATCCCATTTATTTATACCTGTTCGTTGGGCGCTGTGGAAACGTTGCCAATGATGCGCCTTTTTTGGAAATTTCTCTCTGGATTGGAGGAAAAATCGCGTCCACCATGGATGTTCCCATAAAATATGGGAGCTTTCCGGTGAAAATTGTCCCTTATACCAATCCATTGCATGGGTTGTTTTTGAATCTCTTGGTTCGCAAATAAAACCCAAGGATGTGCGGCCCCACCTAATAAGTGGATAATAAGCCGTAACAATCCGGTATTGTGCAAACACATTAACATAATATATATATAGTTTACATACACACACACAATCAATATATACAATCGTTGAATATGTATATATATATATATAGATACGGGACCACCCACTTACCCTCTGGTAATTTAACATAGCTATTGAAAATGGCCATTTATAGTGAGTTTTCCCATTAAAAATGGTGATTTCAAAAACAAAGTCCACCACACCACACTTTCAAAAAATGGCAAGTTCATGGCCCCAAGTCCCAAGGCGCTGAAGACCGGAACCAGCCGCTGTTGCTGGGCTGGTTGAAGGTCTTGGCTATAGATGGGCTGATGCAACAAGCACGGTGGAAACCACCGTGAAAATCAGGAAAAAAACCAGTAATGACTCACAGTTTGCTATGGAAAATCAACATTTTGAAGTTTGAATAGGTAAACGTCATCTATAGATGGGCCATTTTTGATAGCTATGTCCAATTATTATCTACCAATGGGTATATGGTATATGGTATACTGGAGAGTTACATGGAATGCTTTCATGATTCTTCAATAATCCATAGCGATCATTCCTAGTGGGTTCTGAGCACTGACACTATCCTAGTGGGTTCTGAGCACTGATTGAATGGAGACATTCATGAGCACGAAGACTTACACATGCAGCAAATAAAAGTTTCTTTCAAAGTTGACTAAACCACATATTGCCGGGGTCCAACAAAGAAAGTGGACTTAGAGTACACTCAACACAGGCCAGAAAGAAATAGAGCATATTATCATATATTACCCTCTGGTTATTTAACATAGCCATGGGAAATGGCCCATTTATAGATGGTTTACCTATTAAAAATAGTGATTTTCCATATGGCGATGTTAAATAACCAGATGGTATCAACAAATGTTGAGATGCCCAAGTGAATCAAACAGGATACTCTTCCAGTAATGAAGTAAATCCAATGTGCTAGGCTCCCAGGGAACAATTCATTGTCACAACGTGGCGCTCATGCCACTGCAAAAATGTACCGACTATAAACATCTACAAAGCCTATTACATGTTATGAACATTTATTTATAGAATGTGGTGGAGGTAGATATATAACTTGAGTTATAATCAGGCTTGAGTTATAATAAGAATGACTACCAATAACTTTTTCTGTGGAAGTTCGAACTTAGATGGGTTATTTTAACCAACTCATAACTGCGGGGCCACATTGTAAACCAATTTGCCTAACTATCTGGCTCCACTTTGTAGTTGTGTTTCTTATCCGGATTTTCACACCGCACACTGCCACCACGGCGCATATCCAAAGTAGTAGTCTTCTTCCAAAGTCGTCGCGACCAGCAGTTTGTTGGGCTTTTCCACCAAATATCCTCAATGGCTTCCAGGTCCCAGGTGCAGGTGTTGACATAAAACATTGAAGTGTATGTAAATATAGCTATAATAAATTATTATTTATTGAGGTGTTTTTGATTAAAATATACATATATATATATATAAACGTATATATATATACATATATATATATACATAACTTATATCGACTAGCTTGAGGTTTGCCAGGTACAGTTTTTAAGGCTCCTGAGCCTGACCGAAAAAGAAGTCTCCCAAGGTTTCTGGCGGAAACTTCCAAATGTCATGCTTTCCTATGGGTCCTGATTTCATTGAATTCGTTGAAGGGAAAATCTTAACAGGAAACCATGGTTTCTTTACCTTTTTTTTGAGGTTTTCTGTACAATTTCCCTTAAACCAATCCAATGAGTATCTGGTTGGTGGTTGACCTACCCCTCTGAAAAATACGAAAGTCAGTTGGGATTATGACATTCCCAATATATGGAAAGTCATTAAAAAAAAATGTCCCAAACCACCAACCAATGATGATGGGTTTTCAGTCGTTTTCCTATGGTAACATGGGGAGAGTCCATAGCCATGTTCCTTGCCGTCAAGTTGTCTTACACTTCACCGCACTTTACCCAGGAAATACAGTAGATGGAAATAGCAGGATTCTGCCGGGTAATAAAAACATGTTGCTTCTATATCACCATTTCTCTCCGATAGTATATTCTTATGTATCCTGACACATTCCCAGTTGATTTCCAATTGTTTATACTGTAATTATTGGTTGATTTTATGCCCAACTGTGGTTGAACATAATTGGTTCATTGGTTCAAGTTGGTTTAGTCCCAGTTGGTTTCCGATTATTCTGGTATAAAAAAACATGTTGCTTCTATATCCCCAGAAATCCGTTTCATCTCCTGATGGCTTTCCTTTGGACTTTGATGGGATCATATTGGATCCCTTGACCCACCTCCCACTTAAGGTGTGGTTAAATACGCCGTTGTCCAAGTCTGAAAATACGACCGACCTGCAAAAATCTGATGAATCATCGTTTTCACCTTAAACTGACCATTTGGGGGGTACCCTCTGGTTATGACTAACATAGCTATTGAAAATGGCCATTTATAGTGAGTTGTCCCATGAAAAATGGTGATTTTCCATAGTTATGTTAGTTTACCAGATGGTATACACCATTTTCAAACAGCCACCGTCGGCCACCTAAAAAAATCAAAAAAAAGGAAAAAATATCCCATGATCGTTGATTAAACATCCCATGGTCCAACCAAAAAAAATCATCTTGAATATCCCATCATCATTGGTTAAACAGTTAAACATCCATAAATATCATTATTGGATATCATTAGGTTAAATACAACTACCTTTTTATGGCTTAAATATCCATACATCTCCCACTTTATAGTGCTTAAACATCCACAAATAACCTCCAAAAAAAAACACCTCAACAGCAAAGCGCTTCACCGTCTCCGACATCGGGTTCCGAGTGTCCGTCCTGTCCCGGCGATGGTCCTTGCAGCTGCACATTGGAGACCCGGAAGCAGGGCGCCGGCGCGGGCTCGGCGGGCTCGCTGCGGCCGGCCCTGGCCTCAGAATGCGAAAATTCCACCAGGTGGTGGGCAAAATCGGCAAAATTCCAGTAGAATATGGGTAAATGACCTATCACTGGTGGATTTTCCAGCATATCTAGCCATGTTTGATTGCATTACCAGAGTGTATAACTGGGGATACCCTCTGGTAAACTAACATAACTATGGAAAATCACCTGTTTAATGGGTAAATCAACGAACTAAATGGCTACTTTCAATTGGTAAAACAATAAACAACCATCCCTCAGTCATCACCATTTTTAATAGGTGGTACGTTTACCATTCCCAGTCATGGGTGGTTTATGACAATGTTTTACCCACATTAATCTCATGATTTGCAGTGGTTCATAGTTACAAGGTGGTGCCCCATAGTTATAAGTTGGTTTATAAACCCCATTAACTATAGTTATATCTACCATAAACCAAAATTATTGGAGTTGTAAACCAACTTAGCTAACGAACTGGTGCACCACCTTGTATATCGTTATACCAACTGGTGAAGGATTTCGCTGGCCCATCCACAGATGTGGAAAGTCCATTTTATGTGTAGATCATTTCCCTCGGATTTGCACATCTTCATGTTTACCCTAGGGTAACACCCAAACACATGGCTTTATCCAAGATGAAACTGGATAATCTATCAGATTTGTGGATTTGGGTTTATTAAAACCAAGAAAACATAAGGGGATTGAAAGTTGTATGATATCTAAGCAGGTTAAAACATGGCTACGTTAACCATTGGATTTATGGTAGAAGTTAACCATATTGTTTATGGTTATAACCATTATCTACACTTAATTTCTATATATATATATAGTCAGTTTCTAGTGAACCATTGGCCTATCAAACTGATCATAATGTGCAAGCCAATACACATAACTCAAGGGCACCTAATGTATCACAATTAGAATCTGGTGAGGTGAGTCCTAAAATTCCATTGTCAATCTTAGCTTCTCTGCTTTCTTCTTGCGAAGCTACAAAAAAAATAGTTTAAGGGAAAAATTACAGGAAAACCCTATATTTGATGGTAAAAACCATAGTTTCCTGTAGATTTTCCCTTAAGCCAATCCAGTGAACAATGGAAAACATTGGAAAACATCCCTTGACCTTCCAACAGTTGACTCAGGCGGAATGCCTGTTCTTTTCTGTCGGAGAGACTCCAACTTCGCCAAGAAATGGAAAGGGAAAGCCAGCACAGTCCCCATCATAAAATCCCCTTAAATCACCACTAAACTGGTTGGTGGTTGACCTACCCCTCTGAAAAATATGAAAGTCAGTTGGGATGATTATTCCTAATGTGTGGAAAATAAAAAATGTTCCAAACCACCAACCACGAAAATCATCATTTTTAGTGAGAAAACTATCTTCTCATTGGAAGAAACAAACAGTTTGGGGTCCAGCTGAGCCGCCTTCAGAGCTGCAACGTCCTCTTCGAGTTGCTTCTTTTCTTTGGCCCTTGGGCGTGCTGGTCATTGTGACATATTGGGTCCCAGAAGTGGTGGGAAAATCGAACACGGAAACCCCTGGTTTCTGGTAGATTTCCCCTTAAACCAATCCTACCGGGAAGGTCGTAGTGGGCATGGCTAGCATGTGTAGCAAACTAATGAATTCCCTGCACTGCGGTAGTCAATGGCAGGCACTGGGACACTTCCTGTGAAATTGAAATTCGAATGGGAAAAGTAAAAACCATCTACAAATTCTATAAATGGTGGATTCTACAATGCCAAGTTTGATCACCATTGAGACTTGTTTTGAACCTCAGTATGGATTCCTTGAGTCAAATGTGGGACAGAAATCCCAGCAGTTCCCCTGGGAAACCAAATCGCAATGGACAATGCCCGCCTGGCGCGCCATGGCATCTACAGGTGCACATATTCATCTGTATCATATGCACCTTTGCATTGTATATGTATGTTCCTTAGACATGCTCACATGCACGCAATATGTTACATATGTTGAACATCTTGAACAGTGCTGAGAACATTGTGTAAAAAAAGGTTAAACGAAACTAAGCACAACATATATACACACATTGGAAAGAAAGAACAAAACACAGAGATACAAACAGGTCCCCCAGGCCCCAGGTAAGTTGTTTGAGTGTCACCCATCCTGTCCTGTGGACACTCTCCACCAACAAATACCTTTTAGCTTAATATTCTCAGCTACTCGGCAAATACCTTGGATTTTACATGTCAGAGCCTAAAACCCAGGTCTTTTGAGGAGTTACCTGAGGGTTTCACGTGATCTTCTTGTTTGACTACAGACTTTATGCTATTTGTGGACGGCAAGGTCTACAGTACTCTGTTGCTGCCACATCACGAAGGTCTAGCATTGGGCCTTGAATGAAATCATGTTACGTACCCTCTGGTAAACTAACATAGATATGGAAAATGGGTGATTTGTCGTTGATATACCTATTCAAAATGATGATTTTCCATAGCTATGTTAAATTACCAGAGGGTATCATATTCAGGGTCTACTCTGCCACACCTGCAAAACCGTTTCAATCAAAGGAAGCAGCAGGGAACCATTTCTTTAGACATTTTAGGCTTCCATTTTGGGAAACATTTTTTGGGCTCATTTTAGGCTTCCACTTCTGGGCAACCCTGGAATACACATAATCTTTGGGTCGGAAAGTAAAAAAGACCCTATCTACCAGGAGTTCTGGAGGTCTACACATTCCAGTCAGTACTTGAGGGGATTCAGCTTAGTGATTTCTGCTCTACCTTCTCGTAAACCGCCATTTTCTCATGCTGATCGCAGAAATTCCGAAAAATCGGTTTGGGGCCCATGATATGCCCTGGGTTTTTCCTGGTCCAATGAGCCACCGAGCCACAGGCGATCCTCCTCGGCATACTCGGCATCCAGCTGCTCACGCAACCTGACAGCCGCTGACAGGGTCAGCGTTTCAAGTGGTGCTTGTTGCGTATCATCATTTAAGTTGATCGTATTCACCCAAAATCTTGATATAGTTTCAAATATTTCAAATCAATAGTGTCTTTACCCTCTGGTAATTTAACATAGCTATTGAAAATCACCATTTTATAGCTGGGAAAATCCACTATTTCTATGGTCATTTTCAATAGCAAACTGTTAGTCATAACCAGAGGGTACATTGTTTCTTGGTTTCTGGGCATTAGAAACATTCGCTTCGAGCAATACCGTCTAGTGATGTATGAGTTTTTTGCCAAAGGCACCCGCAGCAAAGCAAAATGCGGGAAAACAAAAGTCACACATAAAACACCAAGTTCCATTGTGATTTGGGATGGTGCAAGCACGAACTGCAAGAGATGTTTGCCCGAGGGCTTGTTCTGTACAATGTGGGCAGTTATACGCTGGTTTATAAACTACAGAATATCACTGCAACAAACCTCAGTTATCCTAAAAACAATCCAGCAAGTTATATAGTTATCTTAGTCTCACCTTGACCAACGCCAAGAGAAGAAAAGTGCCCTGACATTGGAAATGCCACGTGAACTGCAGCCAAGTAGCTGAGGCAAAAGCACATCTCGTTTATATTCCAACTCCTGCGCGCGGTCAGGATGCTTCAAACTCCTTCGTCTCCAGAACCTTATAGATAGGCAACTCCGAATTAAATGGAGGTCTGATCACGGATAATCATGATATCATCATCAATCATGGAACTAAATTGGTGGTTTTCCGGCACGCCATGTCTAAGGTTCCCTGTGTGAAACTGTGAAATATCATCATTGTTGACTTCAGAGCCAAAAGCCATCAATGGGTCGAATTTGAAATGAAGCCCATAAACTGGGCGAAAACAGGAACATGTTAAAACATGTTAAAACCATGTGTAGTTCTACGATGACATCTCAGTTATAGCTGCTGCTTTTTCTCCACAGTCTTTGTTGGTGAAATTAATTTGTATCCTTTGGTTCAAGCTTACTAAAAAGTCCATTGTTAGCTATGATACTTCCAGATGTGAAGCAACGCTTCAACTGTGGACGCGGCATCAAGGCAGTCCTTCTTCATTTCTTCCACTGATGAGTAAGAGGCATGTAGCCTTGCACGTGGCAGGTGGGGTGAGGACGATGGGCGATATTTTTCGGATAGGATCGGATAGAAAACTGCTTGGCGATGGACAACTTGAGGTTTTTGCGGACACAAAACGCAGAGTAAGCATCTGTAAGTCATTGAAGATAATCGTATCAATGATGCTATTGAAGATAATCTTATCAACTATAAGAGGAAACATGTTTCAATCAGCGGAAAGGGCTCTGCTAACCCACCGGTCTGTAAACCATGGGGAGCCATGATGCCCAAACCATCCACAACATAATAAGGAATACTTGGCAAATGGAATCACATATACTCATATATGAGGAGATGTTTTTTTTTGGTGGGGACAACCTTCCAATTTTCACATCTAAAGCAAAACGTTTTGTTGAGGATGCTCGGAACATATATTCTGCTCCAAAATAAGCATAGCAACAAATAAAGGAGCAAAACTCAGGGTCACCAACTTTTTCACCACATGATTTTACAGATATGGCCCCTATCAGAATGGGCTCCTGCAACTAGTTGGCTGTGTGTCATAAGCCAGTTACCCTCTGGTAAACATACAAAAAGCTATTGAAAATGGCCATTTATAGTGGATTTACCCAGCTATAAAATTGTGATTTTCCATAGTTATGTTAGTTTACCAGAGGGTATAACCTCATGATTTCTAATTTCCCATCATGTTCCCATCATTTTCCCATCTGTGAAGGGCAAAGGGTGAATATCAATGCATACACCTTCCTACATTTAGGGCGCAACTAACACTTACAAATGGGATGAAATAACTCCAATAACTCAGTACTAAGCTTATAATAGAGTCTAATAGAGATATATAATATATATTACATATATATATATATTAGATTATATATATAATAATATATATATGTTATAATCCCATTTATAACTGTTAATTGGGCTATAAATGTACACCTTCCCAATGGGGAAATGTCGCTCGAGACATCTGGACATCGTGGCCGTGGCCGTCCTCTGCACCAACAGATTCTCCATCTGGAAGGTCTTCAATCGCATCTTCGCTAAATTCCTGAGCTGAGCCATCTGTTTTTTTCATGGTGATTTGATGGTGACTTGATGGTGATTTGATGGTGATTTAATGGCAGTTTAATGGAATTTAATCGGATTTGCCCTGGTCATTTGACATGTTGCTATGGTATGAATGGCCAAAGTATAGATGATAAAACTGATGACCAAAACAGTGAACATTAAATAACCATTGCGAGTCAGCAAAGACCCAAAGGTGACCAAACGATCTTTGGTCTTACGGCTTATAAACCATCAACAACCACAAAAAAAAGGCTCCTTTAAACATACCCTCTGATAATTTCTTACAGTTCACTATCGAAAATCACCATTTTTAAGTTCGGTAAACCATCTATTTTCTATGGGCCATGTATACCATAGCGAACTGTTCGTTTACCAGGCCGGGTAACTCCTTGGAACCACCTTTTTATGGGCTGGTTGAAGCCCCAAAAATCTCTGGTTACGGTTACTACATCCCCATTTTACTTGCCGTTGAAGCCACACTTCGCCATGCCATGAATAGGATATATACCCTCCGATCATCAAACATGGCGTGCTGGAAAATCCAGCAGAAAATCCATCATTTATACAATGCGGTGCCCCCCAGTTATAAGTTGGTTTATAAACCCCATTAACTATAGTTATATCTACCATAAACCATAATTATTGGAGTTATTAACCAACTTAGCTATCTAAGGGGCCCCACTTTGTAGTTGATGTTCCGCTCAAAACCTGCATTGAAAAAGGGGATTTCACGTATTTTCCCATGATCTTCCCAGCCAAAAAAACTTCCAATGAGAGGGGATTTCCAAGCTCACCATATTTGATGATTACCCCCTGGTAATTTGCTTAATAGCTATTGAACATTGCCATTTATAGTTGATTTCCCCGGACAAGCACATGATGGATCACTTCGAACCGCATCAGTTCAATGATGGGCCCCGAACTTGTATCATCTTAGGTATCATTCGGATGTTTTAAAGAGAAAATATGTGAGAAAACCATGGATGTTCCATGGCTATCTTAGTTTTCCAGAGGCTACCTTTTCGGATCCATGGTTTCCCAGAGATAACCCTTTTCTGCGATTTTTGTGCAGCCGGAAGAGGATGACTTAGATGCGCTTAGCCAAAGGTTAGCAACAAAACTGCTGATTTAATCCATGAAGATGTGCAAAGTTTTGTTGAGTCACTTATATTATCTATTCATTAGATAATATATATATATGTTGGTGCAAAGATTGTCTGTAAATACATGCATTGTTCAAAATTAAACTGCTTGGTGGTACCCAACTGAAATCACTCAGTTGGGATGTTGCTTAAGATCCGGGTCCTTCATCTGCGATTTGACAAAGGTCATCGAACTGAACACTTCGGCTGGGGATTGATTCCTCCCAGCAATTGGATGCTCAATCTTTCTATATTGATGTAAATAGCCATGCAAAATGGCGCCGCAGTTCGTTAGTGAGTTTAGATGTTTATGGTAATTACAGCTATAGTTACAATGAACTCTGCAGACTTGGCCTGTTCAGCCATCGAGCCAGGGCATCCTCAGATGTAGTGGCCATTGTCGGAAGCTCATGAGGTAATTCGATCCACCAGCTGCGTCAATACCGTCACTCAACGTCTATTAGGCTCATGAGGATCCTCGGAAAAACCTCTGGAGCATCATGTCACCTGCACCGCCAGTGCCGTCAGCAAGTCAAGGCATCCCGTAGCCCAGCATCGCAGAGATTTTCCCCATCGAACGAGAGTTGTAACTATAACTAACATACACCCCAGTTATCCTTGTTCTTGCCAACAAGTTACCTATCGTTTGGGGGCACCAGCTTGTTATCATATGTAAACATTAGTAAACATGGTAAACTATGTTTCCAAAAATATCTATATCTATCTCTTAAGTACTTAGCCATCCTATTGTCAAAATAGTGTACGAGGAAATGCTGTACAACTATCCATACCACTTATTTCCATAATGTGGGTAAAACAATGCCATAAACCATGCCCCAGTCATCACTATTTTTATAGGTGGGATTTTTACCATTCCCAAATGGGTGGTTTATTATTGCTTTACACACGTTAATCATCTATTTAAAGATGAATTTCCCAGTATAAACCATCCGGCTATTGGGGATCATTTATGGAAACCTCCATATCTTTCCATCATCATTATACAATGGGATATTATGGTGTATGAATTGAATGGTGGTTTGATGGGATATATAATCATTTATACCATATTTTTCCATATCTTTTCATGATAACTGGTTGGTGGTTTCGATCCCTCTGAACAATATGAAAGTCAGATTTGATCCTCATCCCAGCTATTGGCGAAAATAAAAGCCATATTTCAAACCACCAACCAGATAATTTATCATTAATCACCATGATTACTCACCATTAATCACAATTAAACCATATTAAACCATATTAAACCATATTAAACCATATTAAGCCATATGATATAAACCATATCTTTCCATCAGAAGTTATGAGCCTCTTTGGCCCCAGTCTCTGCGCCAGTTCCTCCATCTCCTCTGCGGACCCGCCAGACCCGCCGGAGCGGCCGGACCGGGCACTGGGCGCCTCACCGGGGCTTCCGGGGCTGCCGACGCCCGTGCTGGCACCTGAAGGCCCCTCCCGGCGATGTTTGTTGGTTGGAGCGTTAAAGCCATGAACTTTAGTGATTTCCCTCATCAACCCCAGTTATGTTTGGTTTATATAGTGTTTATAAAGCCATTAACTATAGTGATTTCCTGCATAAACAACCATAAACCCCAGTCTTGACCAACTTATGTGTGTCAACTTTGCCATCTTTTGGGGGCCTCACCTTGTAACCTGAATTGAGTGCATATTTTGAAACCGCACAACAATTGTGAATGAGTTAGACAACAAAATATCAAAATCGCTATTAACTGATAAAGACTAAGGATATTGATTGATAGTCACCCCATCAGAAATTGCCATGCATTATATTTAGTCATTAACCAACGACCAATGGGCGAGTGGAGCACCAAACAATCGGGCAGTTCTGCTAAAAACATGGAAACTAATAAGTTCACTAGTCATCACTCAACAAATAAACTGAAAACGCTGACGCGTAAGCCACAAATGCTAATGTCACAGAGCTTGCAGTAAGCTAATCCACTAACAAGCGGCGGGTCTACCTCTGTTCGAATTCTCTATAGTGCTGCTTGTAACCAAGCAATATATTCATCCGCCAAAATGGCTTCGGAAACCAACATCGACAATATATATATATATAAACCCAGGACTTCCTGGTCGTGGTTTAACCACGATCCAGCACAACGTCGTTGTTTTACCAGAATCCATGCTTATATTGTGATCTAAGGAGTAACTCATCATTTCATGATGCTGGCTGCTATTCCAAAGTTATCTGATGCTCTGAAAGATATCACCTTTAGCTGAATTTAGGTGGTATAGACACGAGAATGACGAATGTGAAGCAAACACTTTACTTGATCAACATGTTTTAATTCATGAACATGAGAATGATGATGATAAAATCTATTATACCTTCATTTGGCGATGTACGCACGTCGTGGATATATATATAATATTATATTAGTAATGCGCGTTGTTCACGTGCAAAATCATGCAAATGTCGGAAATCTCAATAGCCACTTCTGGGACCTAAATTGGAGATACCTACCATATGTATACAAAGCCTCAATTTCAGGGCTGTGTAAGGGAATACCCACACACAAAAAAAGGCCTGACATGGTACAGTACCTACATTTTAGGGTCCTGAAATTCCCAAGAAAATCCCTTGGGTTCAAGGATCCTTTGCTAGTTTCAGTACGGGACAAGTACCGCTGCTTAGTGGAACCAAACGAGTGGCCCTCCGCGCACATCTCGGTGTGACTCCGACTCAGCACACGGCATCCAAATCTCTTGAACCACACCAGCTGAGGAATCACTTGATGTCAAAAAAAAGTAACCCCAGGAACGGTCCGCCGTTCAATTTTGCTGAGTAGTAATTAATAGTAATTAGTATATCATGATTCATGATATACTTAGATGTGCCATAGGCCAAAAGGGGCCCTTCCTGTAGCCAAAAAAAACGAAACAACCAATTATACCTCCCGCTGTCAGCCGGAAGGGATGTGGCGCACCAATCGGCTCCCGTGGTTCTCCTCGCACCTCGAAAAAACGTGCTCCGCAGGAGGTAACGATATTTTACGTTGAAAGGTAAGGATAATCAAACTTGAATCTGTTGTTAAGTGTGAAATTATGAACCCCTTCTTCCAGTATGAATTGGCTCCAGCAAACAACTTGGGTTCCCTGGGGCAGGGCTTGCAATCCATGCAGCCATTGGCATTCATGGAATGACACACCTACACAATGGATATTTAGCTGGCTGCCGTGTACGGAATGAGTGCACCCGTTGGTGAAGACACAATCCAAGTGTGGCATAAAAGGAACATCGTGAGAGATATCACCCAAGGACACGTTGCATTAAAGATCACAATATATCACAGTAACATGCAATCTTAGGTAGAATAGTACCTTGAAAATTACGGGCATCATGTATCTCAAACCAACCTTATTCATCTCACATATAATGTTATGAGTTCCAGCCAGCCAGAGAGGCAGTCCCACAATTAAGGAGAAAAAAGTATGTTTTCCCTATGTTAAAAAAATCTGTTATTTTTTAAAATTTTGAGGGTTGTCTTATAAAGCGAATGTCTTTGTATACGTGTTTTCAGGGTTCACATATGAAACCAATGTGTTTTCATATGTTGTTTAAGGGCACCTTCAAAGGTCAATGAATTTCAGTTT
>Ga0126342_10007848_pt1 | contig 19095 bp, 18 predicted proteins | sample Cyp1metagenome_FD_92528 | JGI IMG/M metagenome (GOLD analysis project Ga0126342, IMG submission 92528) | Coral microbial communities from Lord Howe Island, Old Settlement Bay, Australia - Cyphastrea 1 metagenome | ecosystem: Host-associated > Invertebrates > Cnidaria > Coral ... | reverse complement strand
TTTGCAGGGGTTGGTAACTGTCCCATTTTGGGTATATTGGACATCACCTTATAGTAGCCATTATAGACCATATACCTAATGGTTGGGTGATGTTCAATGGGGACATTTAATGACCCATGTTTTGTTCGTCATCATCTGCAAAAAAAAAGCTTTCCCCAACGGTATCTCAGAGACCCACTTCGTGAGCTCGCCCATGAGGTGCTGAAGCGCCTGAGCTCCGGTTCATGGGGATAGAATTGGGTTTAATACCTCTAGTTAACCATAGTTAATTATATTTATAGTTCTATAGTTGATATAGCTCAATGATATAATATTGCAGATAGAATGTAGGATATATATATATATAATCTATATATGATTATGATATATATATATACATATTAAATTACAATATACTTAATAATATATGTATATAATACGATATATTATCATTAACAGAATGTACAATGGGAGATATATAGCTGCTTGCTTGATGAAGCCCCACGGCTGTCGCCGAAATTTCTGCTGCCTCTTTGGAGAACTTCGTCTTGGAGTCCGCTTCGACCTTCTTGATATAGTTCCTTCAGTGGTCAATGGATTGGATGGGAAGATTTTTCAACTGGAAACCATGGTTTTTCATGGTTTTTTATCCATGATCGTACATTTTGGTGTCTGAATCGTGTTTTTTTGGTGTCTGAAGCGGGCGACGATCTGGTTTTTTCCCCATGGTGGAATTAGAGAGATTTTCCCTGGACGGATGTGACCCCTTCCCGACGTCTCCCGTCGATCCGGCGTCCCAAGTTACATCGGCACCTCGCAGATTCCAGCGCCGCTTCGCACTTTTTGATGGCCGCCTGGGGTCGTACTGCTGTCGGGAAATGTCCTGCTGAAAGGTTGGTTTTCCCGCCTATCAAGGGCATGTTTCGAGCTGGTCAGGTCCATTTTTCCTCCAAAAGAGCAGAAGATCACAAGGAATTCACCTACCTTAAGCCGCCTTAAGCCTCCTAGAAGGCTTTGTCCCAAAATCATCAGCCATTCATATGGGGAGATCGTCATTGTATATCATTGTCATCAAATTTCATGGCCTTTTCCTTGCTTTTTTCAGGTACCAAGGTGTAGCCAGACTTCAGGTGCCCCGCCTCACACTGGGCCACGGCCTGTATGCCTTCCTCCACGGGCAGAACCTGTCGGAGATTCCCCCCAACCAAGACGACCTTGCTATGAGTCAGGGGTTGGAAGATTGCCTTCCACTCAAAATTGGCAGTTTTCAGAATCGAACTTTTGATTTTTAGGATGGATGTTGATAGAATTCCATCATTTGATGGGGAATGTCCAGTCAGTCATGTCCTTGGCAAAATCGATGGGTTCACTTGGTAAGCCTCTTAGTTGGAAAGGGAAATCTTCGAACTGATCTGCCTGATTTTGCACATGGAAAAGCAATTATAGACATAAGTAAACTGAGTCCTGAAAGTGATCCATGTATATTGAGATATATTGAGTATCAAAAATGGCCACATTTCGGGGCTCAACTCCCAACTGATGGCAACACCGACACTGCGCCATGCCCCTGGCGTTCTTATCATTTCTTATCGAAGTTCAGAGGGGTAAAAACAATTCTATCGCCCAAAAAAATGATGATACTTGAATACTAATTATTGTACTATATTCAAGTATCATCATATTGAAGTAATCATTGAATGTACTATTATACTATCATATTCAAAAGAATACTTGAATACGAATTATACCGTATATTCTCTGGGATCGATCATATTGAAAACTCAGAAAACGATCATTCATCATGGCAGGAAAAACAGGATGATGGGGAACCACAAAGCCGGTCCCCACTGCCCGCTCCGCACCTCCAAACCTTTCAAGAAAGGCCTGGGTATTTGGATTTGGCACTTACCCTCTGGTAATTTGTTTTGCAGAAAATCACCGTTGTGAATGAGTAAAACACATATCAATGGGCCACTTTCTATAGCTATATCTTGCGTTTGTTGGTCTTCAAGTCGCTTCGACTAATGCCGATTTGCTGCAGACAGCTCTATTTTTAGCGGGACGTGCTGCGTGTGTCTCTCCTCACCAAGCGTCGATTTTGACTTCCGGTTTTCCTGACTAAAATCGCATGTCTCCTGGTTTAGACGTGTTCAAAACTCCTACAAAATATGTCTCTTCGTGGGACCCCTGGGAATAAAAGATCATTGTGCTGCTAGGATGTTCATCAACGTTCACCAAAGTCTTGGTTGATTTGGTTTGCCACGATCGCCAAACTGGGCAATGTGTGAGACTTCTCAAGCGCTTTTGGAATGGTTTCAAGCCATATTACACTCTGGTAAACTAACGTAGCTATGGAAAATCTCCATTTTTGATAGGTACTCTGGAAAAAAGAAATAGACCCTGAAGCATCGATTTCGGAAAACAAACATAGACCCATAGCTATAACTAGCCATTTTTAATAGCAAACTCTTACTCATTCCCAGGGGTTCCCAGAGGATGTTCCCAGGATCCCCTATGTTCATTGGGGCATGACCATCCCCTTCTATGGAAAGAAAAAAAAGAAAACTCCAACTTGTGACCATCGTCATCATATGTCATCATTGTACATCATTATAACTTGCAGACCCTTTTTGGTCCCCAGCATCTCTGCTTCGGAGGTTGCAAGGAAGGCCTGCCGTGCTTGCTGATGAATCATTATGATATTGAAAAAAGCAATCCATCTGTCAAAGCAAGATACTGTATGGCTGGTACACATAAAATATTCACCCTTTTCCATGGGGAAATAATTTGTATGATCTTGAAAACCCAAATGTTGTGTTTATGACAATCCCGTCCTAATGTAAAGGGATCAGGAACCCCATTTCATGGATCCAATACTAAACCAGGCTTTCGATTGGTGGCTATTTGATACTTGGGGGGCAGTGATTAGTAAAATAGAATATCATATCATCTTTGTTCCATCGTGGTAGTCTAACCATGAAAACACACTAGCAGTTGAAAGCACCAGAAAAGAGAACCATCGTCTAAAGCGGCAGGTATTTCATGATGTTATCGGGTTGTGAATTTCATGGCTGATGATAGAATAGCCATGGAGAAGGAAATCAAGCATTTCTGAAGATGACAAAAATCATACAAAAATCAACCGACCTCTGCACTGTCCATGGAGATATTTCGATGGAATTTTCAGCAACAGCTGAGTTGGCGCTGATGGAATCTTCGGTGGAATCTGAAGCCGAGCCCAAATCACCAAGGCCACGAATGAAGCGAACAAAGCTCTTTGCTCATAGATATCATAGATATAGCTTCAATGTGATCATTAAATCTAGAGCTACACCATCGGCAGAGATATGATTTAAGTGCCGACTGAAGGGGATCAATACTTTATGCAATTACAACTTGTTTTCAGTGGAAACGAAAAAAAGTCCCATTATATCTACAATGTGACCGCTAGATTCCCACAAAAGATAATGAGCATCGACTAACAACCATTTATCAACTATATCCCATATATTTCCTTGTTAAAACACTTTTGATGGTTAAGTCCCATCATATCTTCTGGAATGTCGCTTGCTCCTCTCTCTTTGGTGGCAGGCTGCAAGTGCTGGGGTGCAGAATCACTGAATGACCGTTTTTTCCGCCCCACCTCTTCAGCGTGTTCAATCTTTTCATGCACCTGCCGGATTATGACAATTCCCAAGATATTCGGTAGCACAACCCCCTACAATCAACCAAGACCGGGTTTTGAACACTGTTCATTACATTTTAGGGAAAAAAAAAGTAATGATACCCTCTGGTAATTTAACGTAGCTATTGAAAATGGCCATTAATAGTGGATTTTCCCATTAAAACCTCCATTTATGAGGGATCTTCCATAGCTATGTTAGTTTACCAGAGGGTAAATCATGACTTACTATTGTGTGGAATCTCTATCACGAATCGAGGTGATGCTAACAATATCCATACGTCGTGTGACGGTGGTACCGATACAGCCAAGGCTGGCTTGCAAAGGTGCCATCAGGTGCCATGGTGACGTGGGGATCCCCCATGACTTAAGAACCCCCCCATATGTTGGCATCCAAAGACCACCACATCATCAGATTTATCAGATTCAGATCATCCAATTTTGTGGTCAAATGCTATTGAGCCAGTGCCATAGATAGGTTAAGGGCGCGTCGCCCCACTCTAGGAATAGCCCAGCCAAGGCAAAAGTGTGGATTATCAAAAGCAGCTGAAAAAAAAAACAGCACGAAATTGAGGATGCTGCGGGAAAAACATCGGAAACCACCATTTGCTGTAGTTATACATCCACTGGTGTCAGCCATACCTCCCTGTTCCTGTGAAATGCACCTTTCCGCTCCAGAAATCCATGTTCACTGCTTCACACCCGCGATGTTGTTGGTTCCAAATTCGAACCCCGCTGGATCCTTTGGCCGTCCAACAATATCCATATCCATCTGGAAAAATGGTCATATCAAGTCACCAAGCCTAAATCACAACAAGCTAAGCCTAAACTAGCTAGATCCCAAACAATTGCAGCATTTTTGCTATGACCAAAACTAAAGTGACCAAAGTGAACCATGCCTTCTCCCGGGGCAAACCCAGCGGCCTGGGCCAGTGTGCCATCCACCTGCAACGTCTCCTCCTGACGTTTCAGGACATCACCTGGGATCAAATCTCGGCTTCCATCCCATGGGATTCGATGATGAATTGCTGGCTGGCTGGTGGTTGACCTACCCCTCTGAAAAATATGAGTCAGTTGGGATGATTATATTCCCAATACATGGAAAGTCATAAAAATCCATGGTTCCAAACCACCGACCAGTATGGCTACCCATATGATAAACCAGAATGGATCAATGATAAGTGGAGAATGAATGTAAATGGACATGGATGTAATGATGTAATTGATCACTGATAGGGATGATTAATCCCATGTCATTAATCACCAATCAATTGATACGAAGATCAATATGGGATGTAATCATGAGATTTGAAAAATATCGGATGGTATGATAAGTGGCTATGGCTTCCAAACAAATGGGGTACCTTGATGGACGCACAAAATTGGTCGTGTTTAGATTGTGAAATCATGAAACCATGCATTATGGGTTTCTGGGTGGTATATAATTGTTGAGGAATGCTTCATCTATGAAGGATTGGAAGCGTGGAAAGAACCACTTGAACTGGAGTAGCCATCGTTGGAGTAGCCTCTGGAACCACTGCCATCCATCTTCCCGTGGGGACCACCAATTGTGCTACGGAGCTATTCCACAAACGGGTAGTTGGAAACAGAACCATACTAGTGACCATGTTATTCACATTGCCCAACAATATAAACCAACATAATGACCAATCTATATATAAGTAACGCAATCCATCAAGTCGAAACAAGACCAATTCAAAATCAACAAAAAGTAACTTTCACAGGGAGGGGCTTGATCATTGTTATTTTTTTGGGGAGCCAAACATGTTCTCAAACATGGCCTATGAGAACGATGAGTGACTTAACATGCATTTTCCCAGGAAAGTCGAAGCAATCGACTAAGTCAAAGGATCAGATCCATCAACATCGCATCATGCTACGAAACTGCTTGGTGGTTTCTAGCCGCCCACTTCATAGTATTAGTCATTGGGGAGCATCATCCAATGTTGTACATCAAAATCTAGTTGTATTGTCTACTATTACTAGTTATTACTTGACATCATCCATACAAAATGTGGTTCTGTATATGTATGTATATGTATGTATATATATACATATATATATATAATATCATACTAATCCCGAAAAGTCGATCCAATAATCACCAGCGCTGGAGCAAAAGCACGGATGCTCTTCAACTTCTCGCGGGCTTCCGTCACGCGCTTCTTCATGGCCTGGAGATGGTGGTTTTCCCAAGGGTTGACTTCAACGGAAAATGGGACTTCAATCGACATCGCCAAAAATGAAAAAAGTTGAGCCAAAAATTCAAAATGGTGGCTTCACCATGAAAAAATGTGGGTGGTGACAGAATGAACATGGGGGATACCAGGGTGAGTCCACACAGTGGACAAAACTACACTTCGACCCATAATATACTACACTTAGACCTAAGGAGACAGGGTCTAAGTTCCCAAACACGATATGCCCATGGCATAGCTGTTTTTCATTCTAGATCCTTCAAGCCATACCCATCCTGACTTGGCTGTTTTTCCATCCCATGGATGAAACCACAGCTTGACATGTTGATCATGTTTCTGTCGCGGGGTCCAGAATTTCGAGGTACCAACAGTACCAACCCCCCATTTCCATCCCAGGCTTTGATCTTTAAAACCATGGCTGGAACGCCCAACTTTTTCATGGCAATCCATCATGGATATCATGGCACCTCCAGCTCCTTCTGTGCGGCCGCATCCTGGATAGGCTGACGCTGGTGGATCAAGGTCCAGGTTTTCTGCAGATCCTCCTGGGGATGTGACTGCGAGGCTTGGGGCGCTGCTAGGGCTGCTAGGGGCGTAGGGAATGGATGGGAATGGATGGGAATGGATGGGAATGGCATGATTGTTGTGAGATCCAATCCATAACTATCCATTTTCACAATCATCTGATTGCCCCATTCCTGATTGCCTACGTTTAGCACCAGCAAGGATTTGGGTGGCGTTTTCGGCTGGCCAACAACTTGATGTTTCTGTGTATATATGTACAGTATTTATATATATATATATATATATGTCTTAGCTCACAACATGATTTCAGGAAATATCCGCAATTTGGGATGTGATACAAAATGTAGGAGTATGCATGTTTAGCTTTAAAAAATATATGGAGGATGCGATTTCTTGTCTGAGGAGTTTCGAAACTTGACCAAATGGATCTAGAGATTCTGGAGAACCCCAGGCCAGCTGTTTCAGCCACGAAAAAAGTCTCACAAAAACATCTATCCCTATGCTGTGGTTCCAATTCCTACAAGATTGTCTGTTGGGAGGTTGGGGAACCACTGACTTTCGAGCACTTTGGATGATTTTGGATGATTTCGAATGTTTAAAAAAAAAACGAGGAAAAATCAGCACACCGGAAACAGTTTCCCCGACCTCGGCGGGGCCCAGCAGTTGCGAAGTGGAAGTAATATCATCCTGGCCGGCGGCGGATGAGGCTTCCTGTCAAGGTTTGTAGAGATAAATTATTGGATTGGATGTTTTACCCAAATACAAGTGGACTGTCTAGAGATCTCTTGGAACCATATGACAAATGTTGGATTTTGAAGATGTTTCCAGCAACAAATAAGGTAGGCTTCACTGAAACTGGGTGTACTCAAACGCAAGAGTCTTGTTGCGGCCAATTACTCATCATTGGAAGGTGCCCCATCCACTTCCTGCTGTAATGGTCCTTCCAAACATTCACTATAACAAGATCTTCCACTTAAAAGCCACTAAAATTGCCCCCCCAAGCTTCACCCAAATTTTTACGAAGCCAGCGGTTTGCGCCAGAAGATGCAAATCCCATCTAAGAGCTCCGCGAATTGTGCACTGAGCTGCTCATCATACGCCAAGGCCGGCGCGTGAGTGGCCGCCTGTGTCATCGCTTCTTGGCGAACAGCCGGCTCCTTGCCGCAGTTCAGCACCGCAATGCGCTTGGTGCTGACCTTCCCAGAGGTGGGGTTGGCCAAAGCAATTTCTGGTGGCCAAAGAAAATGGGGTTTAAACCAAGAAAAACTGGGATCGAACCGCCAAAAACTAGGATTGAACCCATCGAAATTGGGGGTGTAACCCAGGAAAAATTGAGATTGGGAGAATGAACCCCATCAGCTGCAATGCGCTCACAGATTTTTCGGGGTTCCCCAAATATGTAGCCAACTGATTTTCCAACAACAAGTAGTTGGTTGGTTAAACCCAAAAGATTTGCTGGAAATGGTTGAGCCTTCCCCCACTCATATCCCATTCATATCCCATGATATCCCACATCTCATGATCTGATTGCCATCCCCCCCTTTCCACGGGGCCTCGATGTTTTGCCAGACCTGCGTCCAGAGTTTTGGGCTCCCAAAGTCCTTCAGGCAGATGGTCACATCAAAACTCGTCCATAACCTCACCTCTTCGCTGTAGATCCGCAGCGGTTCCTTAAAAAGCTAAGAGCTGTTGGACTCCATAAAAAGGTCCCAGGAAGTAGAAAAAACATGGGGAGATTGAAGCCAGTTGATGGATTGGGAAAGTGCAAAAAGTGGGATTTGTGATGAAGAGTGCTTTCTTTGATTCCAATATAGTAAGGGCGATTACAGTAATCATTTGGGAAAACAACAAGGATTAGCCAATGGAATTGCCAACTCCATGGAAATAGAACTTGAAAAACCCTCTCTGTTGATTCTATTCCCAAAATGTCAAGAAAATCTGATCATCCAGTCCAGGGTTAATAGCACTGGATCAGTCATGGCATTGCACTTGACCGAATTGGTAGCCAGCAGCTACCAGTTGTACGCCCAAGTCTCCACATTTTTGCTTATAGTTAATTAACTATCCCACATCATATCCGATTCATAGACCATTTTATTATTTATTCCACACCAGCTCGAGTCTGTGACTCCTGCATGCTCAATGCTCAGAAAAAGCACTATGGTGCCGAGCATTCTCGTTTTAATTAGCTCAACACCATATTAGTATAGATATATCTATATATAATATAATATATATAATATATATAATATATAATATATATAATATATAATATAATATATATATATATGTAATTATATAATTATATATATATATACATCCCAAAAAAAATAGGCCAAGTGTCCACCACGTTTTTGCTCAACAGCTTGATGTTGGTCGAGGCATCAAAGGCGAAGGCCTTCACCAAGCCCGTGTCGTTCAGAAAGGTCGCGCCCTGCCCCGCGCCGGCGCAGAAGTCCGCCACAAGGCTGTCGCGGGGCAGGACATAGCGCAGCAAGGCACGCAGTAAGGGCTTGGGAACCTCCAAGGGTCCAAGGAATGGCGTGAAAAATCGACCAAAAATCACCATTTTTTTGCAGCAAAAATCAGGATTTCTAGTGGATTTGTAGTGACAAACATATGGATTTAAAGAAGAAAGTTATTATGGGGATACATAGTGGATTCATGAAAACCAAGGTGGGAATAATTAGGTTCATGGTTAACTATGGTTTGTGGTGGATTTCTTGACATGGTTCATGGGATTTATCAACTTGAAATTTGGGGTCACCAGCTTGTAAAAACTTCACAATATTGGGTTTAGCCATCAGCGGCGAGTTTTTGCAAGAAGATATGGGGGCTTACCACCCAAAACAAAGTAACATGCCACTGATCGCAGCTGTAGATGGCTATTTCACCCACCAAGAATGATTAGTTTTACTAACCGAAGATGGGGATGTAAGGGTATATGAACTCCAGATTAACTCTGTAAGAACCATACCCATGACCCAGTTCCAATATTATTAGGGATACCTACGTCCTGGTACCTTGTATATCTAGTTCACCCTATCTCCCTTTAATATCCCTCAAAAAAAAAACTCCCATTCTTGCCGGAAACCCCCCAACATCTCCCTAAATCTAGAAAAATCATCAAAAATCCCCCAATTCTTGCCGGAAAGCCCTAAGTTTCAGTTTCAGTCATAGATTCACCATGGTTTCATCATGTTCCATCCATGTTCCATCCGGCCCTTGGATCTTGGCACCTGCCACTCCTCGAAGGTGTCGCGTCTCAGTACCTCCATGGTGCTCAACGCCAAGCCATCGGCCTCGAAGGCCTCGAAGCGCGGCAGCGGTGGGCCCGGCCGCAGCGGCACCGCGCCCGTGCTGTTGGCCTAGCCACGGCCGAGGTGAAGAAAAGGGTTGGGAAATGCCGTGGGAGTCTGCGACTATCTGGGACTCTGGGAGATTCTGAGGATATCCTGAGGTGAAGAATTCTTGAAATGGAGTCTTGAAGGATGTTTTTTGGGGATTTGGAGGATTTGGATGTGGATTTTGGGGCCAAATGGGGGTCGAAAAGGAATCAAACTATGATCTGACTTGGGATTTTGATCATGGCGAGGCTAAATATAGATTTCCATATTGATTTATAACTAGGATCGTTTTTGGGGGAATGGGAGCGAGGTGGCAATATCTTTCATCTGCAAAACACTTCGATTCGAGATGACAAAAGCCGACCATGGGGGCAACCAAAGAATTTGCGGGCCAAAATCAAGCCCGTCTCCATGAGTTTCTCTCGTCTGAAATCAGTTGACCGACCCAACTCAGTCAGTGGCCCATCGTTTCTCTCCCCAACGAAAAACACCATCGGTCGGGCTTCTCTCGGGCCTCGATCTCCTCTTTGGACCGCCAGTTGACCATGATGGATTCGTAGGTTCGGATGTCGGCTTCAAAGAGGTCCACTACCTCTGCCAGCCACTTCCCAGCTCCCTGCCTGACGACCCAGCGGTTCCCAAGAAGCCGAAATATTCAAGAACTGGATAGGAAGCAACAAAGTGTTGAGTTGAAGGGTTGAAAACTTAGGAACCAACAACCCTTGAAGTCATTCTTGATGATCTCTCACATAGTAAGGGAACACCACAACTTATTTTTGAAGCAAGTTCTGTGATTCAGCGGACCCTCCAAGAATAGACGGCTGATAAGCCCTTGCTAGTGGTTGTTGGTGGTTAATAAGCCCTTCATAACCCCTGCTGATTGGTGGTTTTATCCTCATGATCATACACAGCTAAGTTGCTTTATTATAACTCCACTCTACCTGGGTCTATGGTAGATGTATCTATCTATAAAAGATTATAAAAGTGGTTGCCATGGTATATAAACGAACAAACATCATTTGGTAGTTTCCTAAAATAGGGCTACCCCCAGTTCTCATCCACTAACCATCCAGCGATAAAGGGGTACCCCCATGACTATGGAAAGCCCCATTTGCAATGTGCCTCACCAACTCAGCTGTTCCCTGGAAAACCAACCAGAGATGTCGCAGCTGCGAGTGCAGGAGATGATTCATGCGTCGCAGACTCATCAGGAACAGCAGCTGCAGGTGTTCGTTCAAACACTCCGGGCGAGCACCTCTGGGGATTCGTTACTGAGCAGTGTTCGGTGAATCCCTCATTCCATTGGTTGGTGAATCCCCAGTATATAAGGTAGTATACCCTCTGGTTATGTCAAAATAGCTATTGAAAATGACCATTAATAGTGGATTTTCCCATTAAAAATTCTGATTTTCCATAGCTATGTTAAATTACCAGAGGGTAATCATGTATATACATATACTGGTTGGTGGTATACCTACCCCTCAGAAAAATCATGGAGTGAGTAACAGTTGGGATGATGACATTCCCAATATGATGGGAAAGTCATAAAAGTCATGTTCCAAACCACCAACCAGTATATATTATATTAGTAACTCGTCAACAAGATCATCTCCCAATCATTAGCTAAAAAACAGCTTCAAGCCATCTGAGCAGAGCTCCTGACAAAATAAGAGTAGCAATAATAACAATATTCCAGGATATTCCAGTGAAGATTCAAATTCCAAATTTATCGAAAATGTCAATCGGATTGTGATATTCCCCAAACAATTTTTTATCAAATCACAAAATCCATCAACAAACTCAGAAAATCTCCCCATCACAGATATCCCCCGCCTGACAAAATGCCATGGATGTGGATGTGCGCCGACAACAGCGAGGCGGCCTGCGACATGTGCGTCATGGCCCAGGCCGAAGAGCCACCGACGGCACCCTGCAGGCGGAAGGCTTCGTCTTCCGCGCTGAAGTTGCCCCGGACCTTGCTGGAGCTTGCAGGCGGAAGTTGGAGGCGAAGCAAAGTTGGATATATGTTGTAAGGGGCCATTTAAAGTACATGTATCATATATATACATATATAGTGTATAAATATATGATTTTATATATAGAATTTATGTATACTGTACTTAACAATAATAAGAATAATATGTATCGAATCTATCTACAGTAAAAGCTGGAACCCAAAGTTTACCTCCATTTCTGGGATGGTGAAGCTTTAATTTATGGGTCAAGACCTCAAGAATCATGGTAGATTCCCAATTTCTGCTGGGTTGTCAAATGTATTTTTCAAAAAGTCGCGGTAGATTCCTCAATGGTGGACATACCAACAGGGAAATTGGAAGAAGTTGGAAGAACACAAAACTTCAGCACATTTTTCGGCGACGTAGTCCAACTGTGCTCGAATCCGATCTCTGGAGAGGTAGACATACTCCAGAAAATCCGAACAATTCAGAGATTCGTTGAGAGCAAAGTCGATTTGACTATCCCAATCTGACAGATGCATATCAACTGATGCTGCAAAGGCATCTGACATCTGACAGATGGGACGTTGTGCCGCTACCAGACTCAACCAGCAAAGCCATTGCCAAGCCATGACGGCAAACAGCTAAGGGCAGCTAAGCCATCGATCACAACGTCAACTTTTGGCAGCTCGAGCCCAGGAAGCCAAGGTTGAAAATGTGGTAAACTGAACTAGCCAAGAAAAATGTGTATATAATATATATATATATATATATATATATGTGTGTGTGCATGTAATGTAATCTATGTAATTTTCTAGAGATACAGATATGCAATGATGTGCACATATCTGTTACATATATCATATATTACATATTACTGCATACATATATAGTAATATGTTTGTTGCCATTATTTTTTGTTGTATATATATACACAATTACTATAGTTGTGTATCTATATATATATATATATATATATATACATAATTTTAATATAATTAAAGATTTTGATACATCTTATATTCGTCTTATTATATATATATTATATATATATGTCATATAATTTACATTATTTAAAGGTTATACTATATACACGTAACACCTCAAGCCTGGTGATGGTCATGCCATCGCATCGCCGAATCGCCTGCTCCATCTGCGTGTCAGTGGACGATGTCATGATGTGGGCCTGGAGAGGCTGTGGCCCAGGAAGCCATGGGAAGCCATGGGGATTTTCCAATGAAAACCATGGAGGTTACCGGTTACCGGTGCCATATTTTTTCCCCAAAAAAAACAAAAAAAAACGTCCATTGAAACTTACTGGTCGGACAGGTTGTTTTAGTATGAAACCCTTCATCTGGGGTTGATACCTTTGACCAATATCCAGTCCTCAAGGATTCTAAACTTCAGAAAAGGATGGAAAAGGTCCAAACAAGGTGGTGCTCCCCCGGTTATGTTTGTTGGAATACCAATCATAGTGACTATAGATATATCTACCATAATTGACACCTTGTTTATAGTGAAATTGGAATGGGTTTGGTATTAGATATTCCAATCTACCATAACCCCTAGTGAAATTGAAGTTATGGCCCACCTTGAACCATTTCAACGACCGATTTTCATTCAGTCCACCCCACTGCCCCAGGCCTTTTCAATCTCCAACTCCGCACCTGTCGGCGGACTGGGCACGGACGAAGGTCATGATATCTGGACCTGAAAAAAGTCCTTGTTTATATGTATATTGCTTCATGATCTAAACATTGACTTTAAGTATCGAAGAAAAATAAAACTCTATATAGTTAAAGAATCTATTTTCTTAGGATCATGCTATCTGAAAGTGTATATGTATATTATATATTATATATTCTATATATATATTAGTATGTTAATCAACATATAGTCCATGTTGACAATTTTGGGACCTCAAGATTTAAGATCATGCAATTTTGGAAGTACCCAATGAATTGACCCATACCGTACCCATTTTCTAACACATGAGATGGGTAAAGGTAATGCTTTCATCCATCCGCTGAAGATTTCACCGAGGTCACCAGTTTCACGACGTTTCACGACGTTTCACAGTCACTAATTAAAGCCATATCTCTTTTCGACCCAGAAATTAGGGATGGCATTCACTAGTTGGCAAAATACCGCAAAATGCTGATGTGCAGTTGGTATTGTTTTGCCTCCTGTTAAACATCACAGATCGCTGAGCATCCGCGCTGTTGAGCTTGTTTTGGATCTCTTGAAGAGCCTTCTTGGCTGCGATTTTCTGCTCAAACTCCTGGCGGAAATCAATGCTTTTCACCAGCCTAGCTGGGATCTATGGATGTTCCCCTGAAAACAATGGTACCATACCCTCTGGTAATGACAAACAGTGACAAACAGTTCACGACATTGAAAATGGCCATTGAATCATAGTAGATTTATTTACCAATGAAAATAGCATGGTGGATCTTTCCAGTTCGTTATGTAACAGTTTACCAGAGGGTATATCCATAAATTCTGATAATTTTTCATGGGATCTGGGTAGTTTTCCATAGTTTTCTGGTATATCCCATGAAAAATCCATGAAAGATCCCATGAAAAACCACCATAAATTCCCATTGAATCCTCCAAAAGATCCTGCCTGGCGGAACTTCCTGAGGGGCGCCAGCCTCTTGGTGGCTTCGGCCAAGCGTTTCTCCATGGCCTGATTTTGAAAAAATGATCTGAAACGGCCATAGAAATCCAACAGAAACCCATAGAAATCCCATAGAAAATCTCCAAGAAATACCATCTGGTTATTTAACATAGCCATGGAAAATGGCCCATTTATAGATGGTTTACCCATTAAAAATGGTGATTTTCCATGGCTATGTTAAATAACCAGATGGTATCCCCAAATGATCGGAACTGATTCCGTGTCTTTTAAGTTGTTTTTTTTCTGAATTTCTGAACGGGGTTTGCCATCCAAAGGGCCTCGAACTCCTGGGTCGCAACCTTCCTGGCTTCTGGAGCATATTTCTTGCAATCTCTCACCCGGTTGGACACTAACTTCCGAGCCTCGAAAGGGGGAGTGGGTGTTGGGCGCGCAGAGCGCGGGGCGTGGCAAACTTGATTCAGCTGTTCATGGAGTGGAGTGGAAAATGTTTGGGGATTCTAAAAGTAGGACCTGCGAAATGGGGAAACCAAGTGGAGTGAGCTTCAAACTGACAAAGCGCGCAGATATTCCATACCAATTTCACCCAAAAGACCATGGTTGCACTGAACTCAGGCGCCTTCAAGATATTCCCCTAGAGGGATGCAACTACTCGTGTGCTTCCTATCATCCATAATAGCGGTGGTTGCCAGTGTGCCTTGTCGTGGCCGCCATCATCATCATCATCATCACCATCAACAACCACAACCAAAAACAAAAACAAAAACAACCAAAAACAACCAAAAACAACCAAAAACAACCAAAAACAACCAAAAACAACCAACACCAACCAAAAACAACCGAAACCGATCGAAACCAACCAAAACAAATCAAAACAACCAAAAACAACAAAAACCAACCAAAAGCAACCAAAAACAAATCAACAAACATTAAGAAAACTTCACAAAAACTTTCACAAAAAATACCATCTGGCTATTTAACATAGCCATGGAAAATGGCCCATTTATAGATGGTTTACCGTTCTTAAAAATGGTGATTTTCCATGGCTATGTTAAATAACCAAAGGGTAACATAACTGATCCCCATCAGCCCTAAATTTCTGTTCCACCGCGGCCTCCATCAAGTCGTTGGAGGCTTTAGACGCCGACCTCAGACGAAGAGAGACATTGGTTTTCCGACCAGTCGCAGGGGCCAAGCAGCCATTCACCAGTCAAATGATATCTATATCAGGGATATGGACGCTGATAAATACATCTGTAGTACGGTTTATTGAAAATATCACCTACATTAATTTTGCTTCCCTAAAAAAATTGCTTCCCGTGGTCTGTGATTTTTGTTTCATGAAACAGTGATTTTTGCGTCACAATGGGGGTCCACTAGCATCACGATTGCCCCATGTTTTCTCGGTCGACTCCCGGAAATCTCTGGGATTGCCCGACGTCTCGATATCTTGGATGGCTTGCACCTGGTGTGCTTCGCTGGTATCCACATCATCATCTGCACTCATGGCGGCCGCCAAAATCGCCACAGTCCTTGGTCCATGGCTTGGCATGGCTGGGCATGGCTTGGCGGAAACAAAAGCCACGCTTTCTCTGGAAATGATTTCTGTGAAAATGGAAATGGTCCTTGAAATAGGCCTTGAAATATACTTTCGATTGGCCACTCTTTTAAGGATTGGATGCCTACAAGACTTTCTTATTTTTGCCTTGTGTTTCACCATCATTGCCTCTTTCCATCAAGTTATGCGCACTATTTCAAGATATCTTAACCACCAATCAATCCATGTCAATTGGTGATGTCAACCCAAAATAATCTCAAACGTATTGTTATGGCCGGTTAAAGCCCATCAAACTACAGTTCATCAACATAAAACACCATATTGGCCACATAATAAGCCCATAATAACCATAGTTGCCACATAACCACAAAATGACCTTGTCATGTAATCAAAACTATGGTCATATTTCCCGTACTAGTATATGGTGTTATTATACATAATATTTACAATCACCATATTTGTATCATACAATCAGCATATTTCCCATATATGTCCCAGTCCCAAAAACTAGAGATGGGCGGATCGCCATCTCCACGGCCAGGTGACTCCACGGCATCTTCGGCTCCAGTCACAACTTCCATGGCCTGGTTTTATGTTATATAAGATAGATATTCATTTAATTGCATTTATATAGATATAGATTTATATAGATATAGATGTATATAGATATATAGATAGATAAATAGATATATATATATATATAACTATACTATACTATATCAACAAGCAAATGCTGTTTAATTATATATATATAATATGTATGGTTATGTATGTAGACTAATATAAAAACAGGTAAGATTGGCCGTGAAGGCCAAAAGATGGTGGCAGAATGGGTGCTTTGGGTGGGAAGAATCGACTGATCTCGCCTCTGGTAGCGCGGCTTGCAAGGCTCGGGCCTTGGCAAAGAGCTATGAGTTGTAAACTATTCCATAGTGAGATCTAGGAAAACCATAGGAAAACCATAGGAAAACCATAGGAAAACCATAGGAAAATGGTGGTTTAATGGGATTTAATGGGATATTCCATACAGCATACATGTACTCTACGACACTCTACAAATGATCCAGAAAATCCAGACTTAGTTACTAGACATACTAGACTAGATATATAGACGGTCCCAGCTTTGCATCATGTGCATCCGATTTGCGCAGAAGAGTGGCCTCAATATCCTCAATGCCTACGAGTATTGTGCAGGCAGCTTGCTCTCAGGCGTCCGAATGGAGCCACTCCGCCCAACTTTTTGTCGTCAAGATATTTGGGCAACCGGGTAACCATGTCTTGACGAGTTGACCCACTGAATCACATTGGATCACCTTGATTCATGCCTCTAGTGGTCACTTGTATATGCTACACAGCTGGGAGAGTGTTAATTTTTGCAGTAAGTTGGAAAAATACTTTTTGATACCTTTTGCACCATGCATTTCCTGCCCGCTTGTGGCGTACTTCTGGTTGGACTTTCAGAGTGACTCCTGTACTACTACATTTCTTCGTGACTTTCCTGTACCAGCAAGGGCCACTGAACAGTTCTTTCAAGTTTGGATAGACAAAAATCGAAGGAGTCCTGCACACACCTTAAGGTGGAAAGATCAGCTTCCCCACATCAGTGTTGAGAGCCGTTGGGAAGAAATCTGAGTCTTTACTATACCTGAACTGCTAAGGATCACTAGGATACTGCGCTAAGAGAATGTTGACCGGATCAGGCTGTCTTTCGTGCTCCTTTACGTAGAGACTTAGGGATCGATCCTGACAACCAATGAGATTCAGCAGGGGAAAGTCACTGGCGTAACCCGAAACCCTAAAAAGGCTATTCAGTATGAGTCCAAGCCATGACAGCCGCAACCGTGTTTGCAATAACTGGCAACATCCAAGTACCTGTATTCTTTGCAAGCTTCGAAAAGTGAGTTATCAAGTTATAACATGTTATAACTTATGAGATGTTATAACCTCCCAGCTGTAATTGTCGAGGCACTTAGCCAATTCTAGCAGCATCTTCAGTGATTGGTGATTTCAACATATTTTAACTATAGCATTACATACCTGTATGGGATTATATTCTCATGATATCCCCATAAAAGATCCATATCCCATAATTAGAAACGATTGTCGTCTCCTAATAAATAAATAAATAAAAAAAACGACCGGGATTATGTCTTCCCATTATGTTGAATATCATGGGCATCATCATCATCATCAACATCATCAACATCATCAACATCATCAACATCATCAACATCATCAACATCATCAACATCAACACTACATAGTTCTAGCATTGCTATTTACAGATTACTATTGCCATTACGATATTCTTCTAACCCACAATCATTTCAAATATAATCCTATGATGATAGTTGTGATGATAGTAGTAATCCTACTGCTCATAGTTTCCATTATTTCATCATAGTTCATCATAATATGGGGGAAAATAATAAACCACCCATACTAGTTATCCTATGATATTTGTTATGAGAATAGTACTCCTACTAATTAATAGTTCTCCATGATTTCATCTTATGTTATCTCATCATTGTTATACCAGTATATACTATATCGGAATAGTTCTAATTCACATTATCCACAATAGAACAGTCGGATTATGTAGAACATTATACCATTCCACCATATACTTCTAATTCACATTATACCATTATATATCAGAAGTAGTATCTGGGCGTTCTATCCTTATAATGTTATAGAACATATCCACCATAACGTTATACCATTATCTAACATTATATGGGCCACGGTCAATATTTGCTAATAATCAGCTCCAAGTCATCAATTTTTGAAGAGTGTATTATCTCCATTAACCTAAATTTTGGTTGTGGTAGTCTCTTTGGTTGTGGTAGTCTCTTTTGGTTGTGGTAGTCTCCATTAACCTAAATTTTGGTTGTCATCAATATTTGGCTGTAGCTCATCTACCATATTTCAGTGGTGGTAGAGTCGGCTTCCCATCATCCACCATCATCCACCATCATCCACCAAGTGACGTCCCGCTGTTCCGCCTCCGCCGCCGATTCCAGTGCTTCGGCCTGGTCCGTGTGGCCACAAAGATGGGGGATGTGGAACAGAATTAAAGGACCGGATAACCCCACAAGTCAACTTCTTCCAATAATGAGTTTCAAAGGTTGTAGCGGGGTCGGAGAAGGAAGGAAAGACAAAGGAGGTGGTGAAAGACTGTGTGTGAAAGTA
>Ga0126342_10007847_pt1 | contig 19096 bp, 13 predicted proteins | sample Cyp1metagenome_FD_92528 | JGI IMG/M metagenome (GOLD analysis project Ga0126342, IMG submission 92528) | Coral microbial communities from Lord Howe Island, Old Settlement Bay, Australia - Cyphastrea 1 metagenome | ecosystem: Host-associated > Invertebrates > Cnidaria > Coral ... | reverse complement strand
TATTTATATTCTATTCTATTCTATTATATTATATTATATTATGATATATTATATTATAGTATATTATATTATATTATGATATATTATATTAAATTATATTATATTATACTATATTATATTTTTATTATATTATACTATATTATATTATATTATATTATATTAAATTATATTATATTTTAATACAGTATATTATATATGGTAAATCCCGAGATCAACAGGTCATTTCATATGGTTATTCCCTGGCGAAATGGCTGGTAGGCCAGTGGCGACGTGCCATAGAAGACCTTCCTTCTCCAGGCTGGGGGCTGGGCTGGAGTTGGATCATGGAAGGCGAGTTCCTCCAACCTTTTCATGGAGATTTCACCAAGAAAAGTGGAGATTTAACCCCCAAAAAAATATAGATATTTCAACAAAGAACAACGGCAATTTCACCAGTTGAATTCTGAATTGGGAGTTCACCAAGCCGAAATGGAGATTTCACCATCCGGGCATGAAACCTGGGAAGCCCTGAAGCAACCAGGAAAAAGGTATCAAGGCCAATGCCAAAGCCTAGTGAAGGGTGGCTTCAGAGGTGCATTCTAGCAATTTCCATGGAGAAGTAGGTCATTTCCATTCTGTTTTAGGATCTAAAACCAATCAAATAAGTAGTGGATTTCAGCTATTTCCCAGTCCTTTATTGCCCCTTTTCATACAGGATGGGGCCCCCCACTTTTAAGTTGGTTTATATACCATTATAACCACCTATAACTAGTTCGTTATATCCACCATAAACCATAGAATTCAGCCACTTATAAGGCACCTGAACGCTATCTTAGGGGCCCCATCCTGCAGCAAATTCACAACTCGTATCCCGAGTTTCCCTTGGTGAACTGCCAGTGTCTCCCTTGGTGAACCGCAGGTGCCGTGGCGGCCGTGGCCACTCTTCGAAGGTGGCAAGAGGCGGGGAAACCTGGTGGAAAGATTGCGGTACCATCATAAACAGGTGTTTTTAAGCAACAACAATGGTGGTTGAACCGTTTAACCAACAATACCTGGTTGGTGGTTTGGAACCACAGCCGCGGAGGTCGTCACCAAAATGCTGCAAGAAGCGCTTCGAAGAGGGAGCCAGGACAACTGCACAGCTCTCCTCATCAAATTTGGGCGATTCAGCGCAAGGAGCTGCAAGTATTTGCTCCCTGGAAACTGGGCAAGCTGCCGACAGGCAGAGACTCTCAAGTGTTACCGCGCCTTTGCTGCAGGCGAAGGGCACAGTGGAGACGTTCGACATCATTTGAATGGAGCAGCCCTGCACCAAAAGTGCGAGCCCAGGCGACTGTGGGGGTGTCCTTTGCCGAAGTCCATGCAGCTCCCGTTATCCGGTAGAATTCTTTTTATTTGGACACATTAGTACTTCATCCTCAAGATGCACATGTACTTTTGTACATGTGTAGATATGCCTCATATATATATACATACATGTTTGAATCTCATAGGATACTAATAAGAGCAAAGATTCCACCCCCCTCTGGGATGTAGAAACCTTGATACCTTTTCAACACAGGATGGCGATAGATCTTGCACTCGGCACCAGAAGGACATAGGGAATCCAAATCACGTCGAAATGATTCAGGGGTGTGATGAGACTTTGTTTCATATGCCAACCCTCCTGGTCGTGGGGTACGATTGGGTCGAGCACTTTGCAAATCAATTTCTTGGATGGCCACAGCTGCCATTTTTTTGAATGTTGGTAAATCCTCCGGCTCCAAGCAGTTCACTGCTTTGACTATGTCAGCCTGTTGCTCAAAACCCTGTCAGTGCTGCGGGAGGCAGCGCTGGCAGATATTTGAGTGGTTTGACCCCCCTGTTTTTCCAATTCGGTTTTGTTTCGCTGCAATGGCAGCTGCGGATCTGTTTGAGCCGACTTGGAGCTCACTTCTGGCTGATCAGAAGGTTGACGTGGTGCTGAAGGACGTGATTTGGGATGGCCATGCGGCCATGGGTGTTTCTTGCCCTGGGGAGCAGGCCATTAGGATAAGTGGGAATATCCCCCCGGAAGCTGTTGGATTTCCCCGTGTCACTGTTTTGGCTGCGACCTTTGTCCGTCTGTCTGGCCTTGTGGATTTGCACCTGGGTCCCTCTGCAGTCCTCTTGCCTCACCGTCCTGTGCTCCATGAAGATGTGCTGAACTACGTTGAACTGTGTGCTGGTATGGGTGCCACTGCCTTCGGGTTTTCCAAGGTTTGTTTCCATCAGCGTTGTGCAGTCGAGTGGCAGTCGTCTCTTGTTGCTTCGCACCAGAGGGTTCACCCTGGGGTCCCTACTGTCCATGCTGACATTTGTTTGGCTGATACGGTGGCGAGGATATATGAAGTTTGGCCAGACCCTTGTACGTTGATGGCTGGGATCTCATGCCAGCCATACAGTAGAGGTGGTCTGGGACATGGAGGTGATGACGAGCGTTCAGCAACCTTGCCAGCCACCTTACGAATCATGCACATGCTCCAAGCTCCTGTGTTGGTCATTGAATGCGTGACCCAGGCACAGACCAATGCCTATGTTGCCGAACATGTTGAACTCTTGCGTGCCAAGCTTGGTTTCCATGTCTCTCAGTGTCGCATGAGGTTGGAGAACGTTTGGGCTGCTTGTCGCTATCGTTGGTGGCTTGTTGCGTGTCACCCTGCCCTTGGTGCTGTTGCCATCCCTCCTCAACCAAGTGAATCTGCCCTGACTGTCCGTGATGTCATGCCCTATGTCCTCCGTTGGCCCTCTGAGGTTGAAAACCAACTGCAGTTGACCGATGTTGAACTTGAAAAGTTTCAAATGCATGGCAGACATCTGAGGCAATTCTTGGTCCAGCCAGGACAAAAACTTCCTACGGCTCTCCACTCATGGGGAGGCCAAGTGCTGGGTTGCGCATGCGGATGCAGAGACAGTGGATTCTCCGATGGTTTGCTCGAGGCCAGGGGCTTGTACGCCCAGATCTTGCAATTCACCCAAAGCGATGGAACTGTTGTGTATCGGCATCTCCATGCCATCGAAGTTGCCATGCTTTGTGGAGTTCCCCCCAAAATCAATTGGAGTGACAATGAGAGGTTGAACCTCTGTGCAATCGGCCAGATGGCTGCCCCAATGCAAAGTGTTTGGATTGCGGCCTCCATTGTCAGACACCTCCAAAGGGTTTTTACGGTGGACACCTTGCTTGAGCCCATGTATGCGTTGAATGAGCTGAAACACCAGGTGTATGCCGAGAGCAAACTTTTCTTTGCCGATGTGCCCAAGACCATGCCACCACCACCCGTCTCAGCCAAGGTCCTTGAGGTCTCTCTGTCCGGAGGAGTCAAGGTTCAAGTCGTGTGTGGCCCAGCTTGTACTGTCCGAGACTTGATTTGGGCTGAGTGTGATTTGCGGCACATCCCTGTGTTTGAGCTTGTCGCCTTTGCCTCTGGTTTTCCAGATCCGTTACCTTTGGACTTTCCTTTGCGTGACCTTGAGCATGTGGACTTGCGTGATGTCAACCAAGATGACAAGACAGCATCCCCCCATGACCAACAGGAGCTTGAATGCCCTTTTGCGGATGATGGCATGGCCACCGATTTGGCACCTACCCTGGTCGATGGTGAGGAGCCTGCCACAGGCTCTGTACCTGTTGTTGATGTCACGATGAGTGAGGCTGGACTTGGACTTGCGCCCTCACGTGCAGTGGATAGTACCATCTCGGCTTTGCTCAACCTGAGCCCTTCCTTATTGCTTGACATGCTGCCTCCGTTGGTTGGTGATCCTTCTTTGTTGCATGCGCTGCGAGCCCAAGTCATTGACCACACTGTGAGAACAAGGTTGTTAGAAATGCAACAACATGTTTGGGGCGATGACGAAATCCTCTGGCACCTTCAGAATGTGATCGTGGTGACCTCCACCCATGATACCTTGGTACTTGACCCCTTGTTGGCTTCCAGCTGGCTTCGTGTGGGTAATGTCGATTGGGTTCGAACCTGGCTTCCTGCAGATGGAATGGGGAACAGGATTGTCACTGCTGTGCTTTCCAATGGCCATTGGACTCCTTTCCTTTGGGTGAAGAAAGTCTCCTCACTTGAAGTTCTTTGTTGGGATCATGATGATGTCGACATGAATCAATTTAACCCCCTCCATGGACTTCTCTGTCAGGCGTTGGACTTGCCGATGTTCCGTGTTGCTTGCACACGTCGCAGTTTTGGGCTTTCCATGTGCGGTGCTGCCTCCATTGGATTTGTCCTGTCCTCACTGTCTTTCGGAAACTTACCACATGATGAGGCCAGCCTGGTCAATTTGCAACACAAGCTCAAACAGGAGTTTCATGGATCCTTGGCAGGTGACAACATGGTTTTCAAACCTTGGTGTTGGGGTGCGGGAGTGCCTGATGTCCAGTCGGTCCTTGCCAATCTTTTGCAGTTTCATGGTGTCCCACAGCAAGTGTCAGTTCAACGTGCCCGTCTGGTCATGCAAAGCCTTGGACGAGACCCAGTCCAGAATGCCATTGGAGGAGTGTCACCTTGGAAGACACTGAAACAACTTGCCAATCGGCACACGCCAGTTGTGCAACTTGTGCTGCCTGATGAGTTAGCCGCTGCTACTCAAGCCAAGAAAGTGAAAGGTGATGTCAAATCCACCAAGAAGCAGGGTATCAAACATGCCCCACCCAAACCAGCAGATGTTGACCCGACCCGCTTGCACCTGACTGAGGAGTCCTTTTGCTTACCTGATGGAACGCCAGTGAGACAGATCCCACTGACGCAAGTTGGGCCCTTAGCCACTGGCATCGCGTTGGTTCACTACAGTGATGCTTTGCAGTTTCTCCATTCTGGCAAAGTTCTGACTTCGAAAGGATTGGCTCTTTTGGCCATCAATGGACCCACTGACATTCAATCTGATTTGCCATGGTCCTCAATCCGTTTTGCTGCGACTTGTGCGGCCAACAACCAGCCAGTCCTACTGTCGGGTCTTCTTGTGCAGCTTGGTCAAACCACCGTTGGACCCTTTCGCTCGGTGCTGTTCCTGCTGTGCCGTCCTTTCCTGCGGCTTGTGCGCGTTTTACGGTGTTCCGTGACCAGTGGCCTCATGATTGGGATTCCTTTTGTGAACATCCAGTCCGAAACATCCTCGAGGTACTCCCACCATTGCAGGCCTGCAGGATTGACAACTGTTGTTGCGACAAATGGCATCCTGAGCCTGGTGACTCGCCCAATGATGTGATCTTGGATGTTTTCCGTCGGCAGTTCTTTACTGATGCTGGTCGGCCTGTCCGTGCGGCACAAGGGTCCCACTTTTCTGTGCAGGTCAGATACTTGAAGACACAAGAGCATGCTCTCCTGAAGCTTAGTGGTGGTGGTGGACTGTTTGTTGAACCCCGAAGCATGGATGCTGCCACACCGTCAGATGAATTTCAGGTGGTTTGGCTGCCTCAAGCCTCCTGCCAAGAAGCAATGCACCAAGCTCAGTGCGAGCCCTTGTCTATCGGTGTTGCCAGGTCCGGTCGTCGGTTTGGAATCCGTGTGCCCTCCCAACACTTCCATGCTGTGTTTTCCAAGGTCAAACCTGAAGGTCAATTCCTAGCCCCGGGTCAAAGGATGAGTTGGCATTGTGGCCCATGGCCCTTTGGAAGCGATAGGAAAACACTGGGCTTTGCCTCTTGGTCTTGGCAAGCCCGGCCCTTGCAGCCTGCTCGTACGGTTGAAGGTGGTGTCATGTGGTTGGTCCAGTCGGTCACCGAACCCCCCCAGCCAGTATGGAATATGCAACATGGCCAAGTTATGGTTTCCAGATGTGAGTCCCTGTCTGCTGGTCTTGCCTCCGTGCCCAATGTGATTGGCCCCCAGAGCACCGTGGAATTGTGCAGTTCCGGAAATGTGGGCCCTTGGCTTGTCAGAGACCCATGGACCCAGGCCACCAGGTCTATGCCGACCGTTGCTGCCCCAAATGTGTGCACACAGCTCCAAGAAATCGAAGAACGCGTTGAACAGGCCATCCTCCAGAAGCTACCGGCTGAACGGATGGAAACTGATGAGCACGACTCCAGGATCCAGGCACTTGAGCAGCAGATGCAACACTTGGCATCAAGGCAGCAAGCCCTTGAGGGGGTGGTCACTGAGCAGCACAAGCAGCACACTGCCCAGGTCCAAGGACTCCAAACTCAGGTTGTTACCCAGATGGAAGCCCAGCGAACCCAGATGGAGAACTTGTTTGAGTTTTTGGGCCACCAGTGGACTGACTCGTTTGTGGGTCTTCTATGTTCTCTTTTTTGGACTTTGTTGTCGTGTCGGCGAAGCCAAAACACCTGGTCCCTCGACCACCACTGCCGATGCCACTTGGTCCATTGGGGTTTGTAACCCTAGTGGGTTACTTGGAAAGGGCACTTTGCTCGGAAGCTTGAAGTCAGACATTTTTGCGGTGAGTGAAACACACCTCACCACCTCCTCACGATCGATGTTGAAGGCTAGTCTCAGAGCTACTAGCCCTTACAATATGTTGTCACTGGAGCACCTCTTCCTCCGAGGACTATGTCGGGCCAGGCTGGAACCTACTCTGGCGTTGCTGCGATTGCCACTGTTCCTACGAGAGCCCTTGGTTCACCGTGGCCTTTGGACATGTTTGAGACAGGCCGTGTGCAGGTTGTTGGTTCCTTTGTTAACCACATGTGGATTTCTGGTGGAATTTTGTATGGCTACCCTCAAAGCAAAACACACCCGTGTGCCCTTGAGAGGACCAATGCTCTCCTTGACCACCTTGTTGACCACATGCTGCTCCATGCGTCAGGACCTAGGTATCTCTGTGGTGACTGGAATTCTGACACCAAACAACTGCCTGCCACGCGCGAGCTGGCCGAACATGGCTGGCAAGAAGTCCAGGACATCGAATTCCTCCGCAATGGTGTCAAACCTCAGATGACGTGCAAGCAGGTCACTCAACGAGACTACTTGTGGTTGTCTCCTGAACTTGTAGCGTGCTACAATGGGTTGACTGTTGAGAGTGAAACGTTCCCTGACCACTCATCACTGTTAGCCACCTTTGTTGTTGGGCGTCAGTTCTCCCGCCGGTTTTTGTGGCCTTCTCCTGCGGCTGTTCCTTGGAATCAAGTTGATTGCCCCCAGCAGCCTCTGGACTTTTCTGTTGGGGACCCCACTGACCACTACGGTACGCTGTGGAAAAGTTGTGAAGCTGCTGCTGCGGCCCAACTCTCTTCTTGGACTTCTGCCATGGGTGGCCGGGGTCAACGTTTGGAGCCTCTTGTGAAAACCGGTTGGCCTTCTCCCACTAAGGTAGGACGTAGTGTGGACTTGCAACCTGCCTTCTTCGGATATGATGTCCAGCACAGTCGATGGATGAAACAACTGCGTCGCTTGCACAATTTTGTCAACTGGGCTCGGGTCCACCGTCACACTGGGACCCCAGCCACCTGGGATCATGGTCTTTCTCTGTGGAGGAGTATCTTGCGGGCACCTGGATTTAGCCCTTCGTTCCAAGTTTGGTGGGCCAACCGGCAGTTTGTTGGACTGGGAGACCCTGGTTGGATTCCTTCCTCCATGCCTGATGCTCAGCTTGCGGGTGTTCTTTGTGAGGTGTTCTGCTGTGAAGTGCGGTACTTGGAATCCCAACTCCAACAGAACCGAAAGGGGCATAGACGTTGGAAACACACACAAGACCCCAATTGCATCTTTCAAGACACCAAACGCCCACCGCCTGAAACGGTGTCCAGCTTGTTGGAATGCGCGCGTTCCTCGGTTGCTGAAGTTGACACTGAAGATGTTGCAGTTGTCTTGGATCCGCCGTGCGTTTTTGATGATGCCAAACCTGTTCAGGTTGCGACCCAAGCAGTGTCAATCATCCACGCTACCGATACCAAGTTGTATCTTGCCTCTGTCGATGGCATTGAAGTTGGTCACAAACTTAGCCAGTCATCGGCGTTGGGTTCGCTGGATGTTCTGTTTGCGGCGTTCCGAGAGCAGTGGCAACAACGGTGGTGTAAGCATGACAGCCTCCCCCACACCCACTGGTCTGAGTTGGTTGGATTTGCCCGGCGTTTTGTCCCGACCAACCCCTTGGGTTCACTTTGTCTGTCCCCAAAGCTCCTGCGTGCTGAAGTCGGACGCAAACACAAGAGGACGGCTGCAGGCCTTGATGGAGTGACCAGACTCGACCTGCTCCAGGCTAATGATGCCACCATGCAAAGCCTCTGTAACTTGGTGGAAAGGGCCACCACTGATGGTGCCTGGCCAAAACAAGTTATCAGTGGCAGAGTCTCCAGTTTGGCTAAGACACTTGATGCTGCCGAAGTGAACCAATTTCGGCCAATAACTGTTTTCTCCCTGGTTTATCGATGCTTCAGCAGTGTCGTTGCGAGGTTTTTGCTGGATTGGGCCGACCAGTGGGCACACCCAGATGTGTTCGGAAACAGAAAAGGTCACCAGACAGGCCACCTGTGGCGCACGTTGGTGTCTGAGATCCAGGTTGCTCATGATCAGGGCCTCCCCCTTTCCGGGATCACAGCCGACATCGAGAAGTGCTACAACTGCCTGCCGAGGTACCCTATCTTGGCCATTGCGGTCCACTGTGGCGTGCCCCTGCCTACTGTGGTTGCGTGGAGTGGAGCTCTTGCGGGCATGCAAAGGCGGTTTAAGATCCGTGATTCCTTCTCGGGTGCCTGCACAACCAGCACCGGGTTAGCTGAGGGATGTGCCCTGAGTTGTTTTGGAATGTTGCTGTTGGATGATGTGCTGCACCGCTATGTCCATGCGATGAATCCTAGTGTTCGGGTGCTGTCTTTTGTTGGCAACTGGGATTTCTTGACTTTCGACACCCAAGCTTCACTTGTTCAACTGGACTTGCTTTTGGATTTTGCCCGTCTTGCTGATCTCACGGTTGATCGTAAGAACACCTTTGGTTGGTCTACCGATGCTGCCACCCGTGGCCTTTTCCGACGTCATGCAGTGCCAGTCAAACACCATGCCAGAGACCTTGGGGCCCACGTGGCATTCACTAGACAGCGTACCAACAGAACGGTCACAGACCGCCTGGCTGACCTTGAGCCGCTTTGGGAACAACTCCGCCACAGCAAAGCCAGCTTCAAATCCAAAATCAGGGCCCTCCGTACGGTTGCTTGGCCACGTGGCTTGTTTGGTGTCGCCTCGGCTCCAGTTGGTCGCGCTGTTTGGGTTCGTTGTAGGCGGTCCGCTACCAAAGCCCTCTCTTTCAACAAACCTGGAGTCAACCCAGCTGTGCTTTTGGGTGTTGTTGAGTCGTCTGTTGACCCTGAGTTTGTGGCTTTAGTTCAGACTGTTGCGGACACCCGTGAGCACTGTTCCAGGGAATTTTGGACTTCTGAACTTTTCCCTGCGGCCATTGGGTCTTTGCCTTGTCCCCCCTCGTCACCCACCATGGTTTTGCTTGAACGTCTGCAGACTGTTGGTCTTTCCGTGCGTGCTGATGGAACCTGGGTAGATGAGATTGGTTGCTTCCAACCGTGGCAAATTGGACATGCTGAACTCTACCACGGTTTACAGTGGGCTTGGCAAAAACATGTCGCGGCACAAGTAGCCCATCGCAGTGACTTTGATGGCCTTGCCCGTGTTGATGCGCTGACGACTCGAGTTGCCTTGAGTTCCTTGCCAGTTGACCAACAAGCACTTTTCCGCTTAGGTCTTTCAGGAGGTTTGTTCACCCAGAACGCACATAGCCATTGGAATGGTGCTTCTGATGCTTGCCGTTGGTGTGGGCAGACCGATTCCCTTCACCACCGGTATTACATCTGTCCTCAGTTTGGTGACCTGCGTGCCAATTTGGCTCCTGATGTTATCCGTTTGCGTGATTCCCTTCCTCCTGTGCTTGCGTTGCGAGGCTGGGCAGTCCACCCCTCCACTCATCTCCAGTGGTGCCGGTTGCTTGACAGTTTGTCGCGTGCAGTTCCTCAGCTTGGTTGTCCCTTAGCCTTTGACACTGATGGTTGGAATCATGTGTTTACTGACGGTTCATGCCTGTGGCAAAGCAACCCTGCCTACCGTGTCGCTGCCTGGGGTGCCGTTTTGGCTGTTCCTCCTTCCGCCCAGTGGTCTTTGTCAGTCCGTGGCGTCCTTGGTGCTGGCCCGTTGCCTGGAATTTGCCAAACTTCGTACCGTTCTGAGTTGTACGCTCTTGGATTTGTCCTCCACCATGCAGCTCAGGGGGGCTTCCGGGTTAAAATTTACTGTGACTGTTTGGGGGTGATTAATAAGTTTTACCTGCTTACTCAGGGCAAGAGAAAGCTGCGGAAAACTTCTTCATCAACTGACCTTTGGCAGTGTGTTTTGGACTCAGTGGAGCGCTTGGGTATGGAAAAAATCTGTCTGCGTAAGACAGCCGCCCACAGAAGACTGCAGTCAGCTACGACAAGGCAAGAACTTTGGCTGTACTGGAACAATGGGGCCGCAGACAGAGTTGCCAAGTCGGCCAACCTGGACCGCACGAGGGTTTTTTGGACCTTTTGGGAAACACATGCCGCATGTGTTGCTGGCGCAAAGGAGATCCATCGACAGATCGTCGCCCTCCACATGGCGGTGGCAATGAGAAGTGTTGCTGCTGAAGCGGCAGTGACACTGGATGAAGCAGAACCGGAACAACCGCAACCAGTGCGGGAGTTCGACATGGAGTTTCAAGTTTCAGCTTGGACCGGGCAGATCCCCCTTGAGTTTTCCCAAGAGTACGGAAGTGGCCTGTCCCGGAAAGTGACAACATGGTGGTCCGAACGGATCAAAGGAGCGAGCACCACAGAGCCGCGCTGGGTGAGCTTTGCCCATCTTTACATCGATTATCAATTGACCTGGGGTTGTGCGGGTCCCATCAAGACCGGACGGAGCTGGGCTGATTGGGCCACAAGGCCGTACATCGAACCAGAACGGAATGATTTCCTTCTGAGGGTCAAATGGTTTAGGCGTTGCCTCAAAGTTTTCTGGCGCACTACAGGACAACGGGTTGGACTGGCTCAATGCAAGCCGATTGGGACCAGTATTTCGAGTTTTGTCACATGCGCCTCTCTTTGCTGGGATGAAGCGAGCTTTGAACAAGCTGATCGATGGATTCAGGGGCACTGTGCAGCTCCTTGCACGCGCGGCTCGCGCGCCTTGGTTGGCCTACCGTTGGCACTTCAGTCAGCTGGTATGGCCCTCAGTTTCAACCTCAACAGTGAGGGTGGAAGCTCAATCTGAGCTTGGACGAGGCCAAAGGGCTTCGCTCCGACCCCTGAGCAAGTCCGGCTGACGGAAAGCAGAAAGTGGTGGTTTGGAACCATGGAATTTGATTTTCCATTTCATATATGGGATGTCATCCCAACCCCGTTGACGAAGTCCATCATTTTTCAGAGGGGTAGGCTCAACCACCAACCAGGTTTAAGATGTTTTTTCGGATATTCCCATTCAACATATTCAATAGTTGGATTGATATCACATAATCCAAGATGTCCTTAAGATATTCGACTTGAAACGGTGATTCACCCGAATTTCAAGTCAACGAGTCAACCTGCTGGATGGATAGTTGAGTTTAGTACGACTTATTCTGGGCGGATTTTTGTTATTTGTTGTAGGGCATCTTTTTGAGTGACCCTGACTATACAATAGATATATTAGCGAAGAAACATGATAAACATGGGTGACATGATTGACATGTTTGCTTATGAAACTTAAAAATTGAAGCCTTGTTTACTATGTCCATTTCTACTGTTGGTTGTATAATCACAGTAGTATCCCTTTGTTTGGGTTATACCCCTATTCAACCATTTGTTTTTTTACCTGTTCATTGTTAGTAATGGGACTATTTCCTATGAATAATATTGCCGTAGTAAGTAAGGGAAACCTTCCCAAAATGACTTTATTTCTGATTGGGGAAATTTTCAGAATTGCCATGAAAGCAATGCCCACTTGGTCGCTGTGGTGGTATCATGGAAATTATTTTGGAGAGAGATTCTGTAACTCGGTAGCAGTAATTTGGATACCATGCCAAATTGGAGGTCTTCATATAGCAGTGGTTTACCACATCAACTGATTTACCCTCTGGTAAACTAACATAACTATGGAAAATCACCATTTTTTGAATGGGTAAAACAACTATTTCTATGGCCATGGCTTCAATAGCTATTTTGACATAACCAGAGGGTATATGAAGTGGTTCAATTGATCTCATGATTCCGTAGTAACTGTAGGGATGGCGAGAATATGGCTTTTTGATCCCTAGGGATCGGTCACCGATATCAGATTACCATACCACGGATGTCTCCAACTGCACCTAGGTAAAAATGGTTTCTGGATGAAATCTCCAGATTTTTAATGCTGGATTCCAGCTGGATTTCCGTGGGATTTTTGGATTGTTCGAGTCGATTTTGATTTTGTTTCCGAATCCGACTGGCGACTGGGGAATGGGTCACGTGGATTTCTTGGGGGGTTCCGCATAGCAGATCCATGCAGATCCATTGGTTGTTGATTTTAGATAGATTTGCTGCAAACAATACATGAAACTACGCCCTGAAAATGATGCTTTGAGGCTTTGATTTTTATTCCCACATCAAAAGGTATCAGGTACCAACACGTTCAGCAAGAAATCTGCAGAGATCGACATATTTGGGGGATGTTTTCATCAAATTTGGAGGGACCAGGGATATGACATCGATCATGAGTCCAGTTCGGGGATGTACGGTGATATTTCGCCTGGGAAACAATACTTAGATGGGCCATGATCTTTGTCAACTGCTGATCATAGGGTGAAAACCCAAACATCATTATAAATTATAATAGGTGTTAACCCAGCTATTAACCAGTTACCCTCCAGTAAACTAAGATAACAAGGGAAAATCATCATTTTTCATAGGTCAATCATCAAACTAAATGGGCTAATTGTTTATGACTCAGCTATTTCAATCTACCAGAGGGTAACTCCCCACTTATAAGTTGGTGTAAAAACATCCGTTAAATATATATACCTTGACCTGTTTTTCTTTTTATTGGTATAGTATAAACCTTGGTTTTTTATTGGTATAGTGTATAAACCCGGTGTTTCCAGTTGAACTTGTCATTTTTTAGGCTTTGGAAGCCAAGGGTATTTATATATATATGGGTAAATTATAACGACCTCACTGTTCTCCCGAACACTGGAATCATAGTTAATTTTAGGGACATCATCCCCTTTTATGGCCTTAATTATTTAATTCAGGTTAGTGACATATTATATTTTACCCATATATATATATATACTGGTTGCCGGTTTGGAATATTTTTTTTCCCATAATATATGGGACAATCCCAACCACATTGACTTTAAGTCCATCATTTTTCAGAGGGGTAGGCGAAAAACCACCAACCAGCCCATGTTTTGCAGGTTAACTTCTCCTTGTTCATCCATATTCTCGTTAGTTTTTCACATTTTACTGGCATGATAGACCCATTTTTTCCCAACCATAGCTACCCAACCTAGTAATTTGTTACATAGCTATGGAAGCCATGGACCATAGAAATAGATGTTGTACCTATGAAAATGGTGATTTTCAATAGCTATGTAAACGTTTACCAGAGGGTATATGATAGTTGACATATTCACCATAAACGAGTTCCGAGTTCACCCCTTTGTTGCGTCAACAACCCGTCAGGCGTTGAAGGCCATCGACACCTCAGGCCTTCGTCGATCTGTGGTGATTTTTTTCGCCCAAAAACGTGGATGTCGAGTTTGATCTCCTGGGATATCATGTGGTATTTCTGGACTTTTGAATGTTTTTGATGCCCAGAACATCCCCATGGTCTACATCATGACATCATGGTATTCAACGATATTCAACGGGGCATCCATGGGGTTTTTAAGGGATACAAAAAATGGGATTTTTTGGGGGGTGGGTATTTCTGAAGCCCTTGATCTCGAGTGAATATGATTCGACGGTGAAGATTCGCCCTTCATGAACTCTTTGGATATTTTTGGGATGTCTATTTTCGGGGGTGTTTGCATCAATGTGCATCCTGATTTGGATGTGGACGGCCGGGGTTTGCCTGGCTACATTCCAAAATGTCCATGGAAGATCATGAACTATTGAACCATATTGAACCATTGATAGGGCTATGAAATGCGATTAGTATATAACAAAGCCAGAACAAAACTAGGCAACTTGAGGTAAGAATCCCATTTCATTCCTCCCTCAATTTGTCGAAAGTTTACATCACATCACACAAGCTCTCAGCATTTCAGGGTCAAACCGTGTGGCAATCAAGGTTTCCTTGGATCTCCCCTCCAGCAAGTCAATAGTTCTTTGTTTATATCATACCTGAGTGCAAAAAAAACATCCATCCCCAACTGGTTGGTGGTGACTGGAACCATGGAATTTTATGACTTTCCCATCATATTGGGAATTTCATCATCCCAACTGACTTTAAGTCCATCATTTTTCGGGGTAGGCGAAAAACCACCAACCAGCCAATGTTGCAGGTCAACTTCCCCCCACCCATCAAATCTGCGGTAAAAACCCGATCTTTCGCAATCTTTCTGCGGTAAAAACATGTAAAAACCCATGATTTCCCTATGTTTCCCTCGTCAAAATGGAGCCCATTGACGACGCCGTGCCTCCGTGCCCAGCTCTGTCGTCAGGCGCAGTGCCTGCAGTGAAGCTTCTGGTGCGCCGAGCTAGTGGATTTGGCACTTCCCTGCTCCATTGGTAATATTACTATGGAAGTCATAATCCAATGGCTACTCCAATTGGTATGTTATTTCTCCATATGTTACTATATAGTTTATTATCAATTGGTAATATTTATTACTCCAATAACTTTTTGGCTTATGGCAATACGCAAATAACTATGGTATTCATCTGGGGTTTATAAACCAACAAACATACCATATGGTTATGACTACTGTAACAGTTTGCCATGGAAAGATCCACCATTTTTAAGAACTGTAAATCATCTATAAATGGGCCACCCCTACCATGGCAAACTATTAAATAACCAAAGGGTAATATTGATGTTTATCAAAGTGGCAATTTCCACATCACTGTCTTTTGTTTCTAGTTGGATATAGTTGGATAGTGGTTTATGGAATATTTATTAACATGTACCACACAAATCACCCAAGATGTAGGTGTAAATAATGGTAAATATTGGTAATCATGCCATACATGGAGCATCTGGGATTGACAATTCCCGATAAACGGAGGTTTCTAGCCGGGTGCAGTTCCACTCGTCACGATTTTTTGTGGTTACATAACCATAGTGATAGGGGTTATATTCCAACTTCTGGTCGTTATAAACAATAAGTTGGTAATAACCATATGTTTGAAACCACATTAGTAGCCAGAAATTGTTATTACCAAGTTATTACTCCCAATAAGTGGGTTATGCATGGTTATATAATAATAGTCATATAATTGACAACCCCAACTGCACCCGCAATCTGTTCCATGAAAGCCATTTTTTGAGGTTCACAATTCCGCCATCGTGTCCAACAAGTCTCGTAGATGGGAACGTTCCCTTCTGTCCCTGGCAGATGCTCGACGACTCGATGATTTTGTGATGGGATTTCATGGGATTTCATGAAGATTCATGGGGATTTGTTTTACATTCTGGTAATTTTTTACATTAGCATAGCTATTGAACATGGTCATTTATCGTTGATTTACGTATTAAAAATGGGTTATTTTCCAGTTCGCGAAGTGTTTGTTTACAGAGGCTTTGATGGGGGTTGGATGGAGCTTCAGCTTCAGCATATGGGGAAAGCGATGCCGAACCTACCTGGGTTCAACCGGGGGGAATTACGACTCATAGGTTCAGCCAGTCAAGGGATGATGGGATGGGAGGAAGTCCTGGGAGGCGGATTCTCCAGGCACTTCTTGGCACTTCTTGGGGTGTTTTTATGGTTGGTTGGTGGTGACTGGAACCATGGAATTTGATTAGACTTTCCCATCATTTTGGGAATTTCATCATCCCAACTGACGAACTTATATTTTTCAGAGGGGTAGGTATACCACCATCCAGATAGTGTGACATGATTGAACAGCATTTGTGTTTATTCAAGACCCTGGTTAAAAAAAGCTCACCCCTCACACGGCGTAATATCATGGAAGACGTCAATCCCAGCTGTTTATCCTCCCCAGTGTCATGGTTTGACGCTGTTCCCTACGCAAGTTCTCTAGAGGCTGCAAAGGTCATGAGGATTCTTTGCAAGTCTGGAACGTGCACTGGGAACCCTCAAGCTTTACCTGAAACTTAAACTGGTTGGTGGTTTCAAACATTTTTTTTCTGTAATATATGGGATAATCCTTCCCAGCTGACTTTCATATTTTTCAGAGGGGTTGAAACCACGAACCAGATTGTGTTTTGCGTTTGCTTTGCGCTGGTCATTTCGTTCTTGATGAATCAAGCCCAGACCCGTACACGTGTGGAACCTTGATGCTTGGAACCGTGGAACCCTAAAACCCTGGTAATCTAGAACTCTGGAACCTCGAAACTCTCAAATCTGCAACCTTGCAATTCTGGAAACCTGCAGCAGTGGAATCCTACCCGGAAAAACCCTTGGAACCTTGCCTGATAACATTGCAACGTTGGAGCCCTGGAACCAGGAGCACGAGTTTTACCAGATGAGAGGTTACAACTGCGACTTCGCAAACAATCTCGAAGGATGAAAGTTGAACCTCTACCAGGCCGATTCCTTAAAGCCGCACGTCTGCCTTTGGCTTTCCAGGGAACTTGGCTCCCTGCAGCCTCGCCGCCAGAGGTCCCTGGGATCATTGCACATGGTGGGGTTTTCCACATCGAACTCTTCGTTGGAGGAGAAGGTGACGTCCAAGATATGGTACGCCGTGCCCGGGTACAGCAAGTTCCCTGCTATCAGTGCAAAATAAGTCATTTTCTCGGGGGGGTTGGCACATGACTCAATAAAGCTTCAACACTCACACCACGGAACTTGGTGATAACGATGGCAGCAGAATGCATTCTGTGTTTTTGGAGGATGTTTTTCAGTTTCATTCTCCTTTTCATGAGGGACACACAAACTAGCTACGATGATTTCTACAGCCATCCTTGGCTGAGTGCTACCTGCTACTGTATATTATGCAATGATAATTTGAGCTGGGGCTATTTGGGCACTGCACAGCTCAAAATACTGGATGGTTGAAAAAAGTCACTAGCCTCCATTAAATTCACCTAGATGTGGTATAGATGGTCCATTTACAGATGATTTTCCCAGCTTGAAACCTCCATTTGGAGCGGGGATTCCCCAGCTAGCCATGTTAGTTTACCAGAGGGTACACATGTACAGGTCAGGTACAGTACCCCGTGGTGTCGCCATTCCAAATTCGCACACTGATGGGCTGCTGCCATTTTCTGAATGAGGTGATTTTCATAGCATTGTATTATATACAAGGTGGTGCCCCCCTAATTATAAATTGATTTATAATCCCCATTAAACTATAGATATATCATCTATAAATACTAATAGTTTTTGGAGTTATTATAGCAACCCCCACAAAGATTCCGAACAGTGTTGACAGCATGGGGCCCTGTCGATGATGACTTTTCCACATATTCTTCAGGTTTCCACCTCTTGGGCATCGCGTCAGGTTGCTATACTACAAATACAAATGGCTGCGTCTGAAACTTTCAGGATACCAACAACATCATTGTTTTTCGCAGGAAACATGACAATATATGACAATAAATCATGTTTTTTTTTCTATAGTGCCCTATTTTGACGGAAAACCTGAGGATATTTTAATAATCCGTCCACGGTGCGCTGAGGGCTTGAGATGCGAGGCTCTGCAACCGGACATTGTGAGTCCCTGGGCTGACGTTGGACGTCGGCGGTGGTAACTCATGATGTACAAATGAAATGTGGGTTTAAACAAAAACACCCATGCAATCGATGTATATAATATGTTCGAAATTATTTGATATACATATATATCTATAATTATTATATATATATAACCACAATCCCGTTGTCTATTTTTGTCAAACGGCCCTGACCACGTTTTTTTTTGGTCATTTCGGCTTTGATTTGTCGAAAAAATGTGGTTTTGCTACCAGTAGGACTGCAACATTCTTTCGCTTTGACCATTTTGTCGGGTAAACAAACAGTACCAACAAAAGCTGAACGTTGCGTTTTTTTCCCATCATGACCAGAAAATTGTGGGTGTGTGGTTTTCCCGGTATGTGTATGTATAATTATTATATATATATATATTGCATTTTTTTGGCATATATTGCTATTACCATATCATATATTACCATAAAATATACTACCATATATTATACATATAATATTACTATTACAATATTACCATATTATATTAGTATTTGTATTGTACATACAATACTACTATTAGTATACATAGGGGTGAATCAATGTGATGACTTTTTCATGCTTGCGCAATGTACACATTCCAATGTATGCTACCTTTCTATGTTTCAACTATTGCAATGCCCAATGGTCCATGAAAGCCGAAGTATATACAGACTTTAGCTATATCATTGTATCTCTTGTGTATTTGTTGCCAATCATAGATTGTAACAACTATACCAGTTACATCAATCATAGCATTTTATCTATTGCCAATCGCAGCAATATCCCTATGTACATGAACACTATATTCTATAATTTTAGATTCCCAGTGCAATACAAATCTATGCAAATGCATACTGTCCCACACACTACCTAGTGTACCACACCATACAACTCTACTATAGGTTATATATATATACAATATACACTACTTTATTAATATACCATTATGAATACTATTCGATACTATATTCCATACTATATTCCATACTATATATATATATACACTCTACTATACTGACTATACTATACTGTACTTTTTTCTATGTAGTAATATTCACCCAGGTTTTGGAGCTTCCAGTTCTACTTGGACGAAGGCCTTCGGGCTCTTGAAGGCGCGTGGAAAACGGGCGAAGGGTTGGGTGGATTATGATGGTATGGAGAAATGGTGGTTAAAACATCGTGAAATCCCGAAAACAAGATGAAGCCCACGAACCCGAATGCTCACACGTATGTTAATGGTACAGATGTCAAAACACATGGTTATGCAGTCACGCACAATACCTGTCTGCAATAGTTTATTTGAACAGTCTTG
>Ga0126342_10007846_pt1 | contig 19099 bp, 17 predicted proteins | sample Cyp1metagenome_FD_92528 | JGI IMG/M metagenome (GOLD analysis project Ga0126342, IMG submission 92528) | Coral microbial communities from Lord Howe Island, Old Settlement Bay, Australia - Cyphastrea 1 metagenome | ecosystem: Host-associated > Invertebrates > Cnidaria > Coral ... | reverse complement strand
TCCTAAAGAGGATAAGGAAGCCTCGGAGTGACAACTATAAGCCAGTCCAGGGGGGAAAATAAGAGTGTCCTGGGAAGTATCTTCCGGTAGTCCCGATGATGGATGCTGATGGATGAAGGATGAAGGATGATGATGATGATGATTGATGATGATGATGATGTTGATGTTAATGTTAATGTTGTTGATGATGATGATGATGTTAATGTTGATGATGATGATGATGATGATGCTGTGTAAAAGCCGCGCACAGGTCAGGGACCTGTGCGTTGAGATAAACAACTTCAAGTTACCGGTCATGCAAAAAACTCTCATTTTTACCACGTTTTCAGCACGTCGGTAGATGGCCGCCGAAAAGCGCGGGCAAATCAAGGTGTTTGGCCGTAATATTACTGGGATATGATGGAAATGATGGGATGTAATCATGGTCTGTATAGTAATGGGACGATATCTGGGAAACTGTATATGGCAGAATGGTACTAGAATGGTGGTCCTCCTCCATTAGCAGTTTTGGTTGCTTGGGTAAATTCGCATAGCTATGGAAATCACAATTTTTGATAGCTAAATCATCTACAAATGGTCCATGTTCCGTAGCTATTTAGTTTACTGGAGGGTAACTGCACTGTGTCTTTTTTGGTACAAAAATATTGGGGACACAGACATCTCCGTTGCATTGTTTCAGTCATCTCCGTGGCTCAAATGTTCTTCATGTTTTATTGTTTCCATCAGCACATGAGTTTGAGTTTGTCATCATTTTCCCTATTGACATTGCGAGTTTGCGGGAAGGCCTTATCAGACCCCATTAAACCCGATAAACCCCAGATGGGGAATCGGGCATATGTCCGGTTTGACCCCATTTTTTGAGTCCAAAACCGAATGAATCGCATCTCTTTGGACGCATTTGATCGTTTCATCAAGTTTCCCTATTTTGCCTGGAAAAAAAAAATACATGTTATCCATTCCTTGATCCAAAAAACCCAAGGCTTCGGTTTCAAACGCCAGGTGGGAAGGAGCACCGAACGAGCCAAATTGGCGTCCGCGATTTCTGTGAACCTTCAGCAACTGGGCCAATGCTTAGTTGGAGGTTTCCACAGGTCATGAAGGTACCCGAAATCATCCAAAAATAAAGCATTTGAGTGTTACCCTTTGGTAAACATACAAAAAACCGATGGAAAATCACCATGTTTAATGAGAAATGTCACTATTTCTAGGGCCATGTTCAACAGCTATGTTAAATTACCAGAGTGTAAAACCCATTTGTTATGAAACCTCCAGTTGATGCTAGTGATGAATTCATGGGACAATTGCTGGTTGCTGAATTGATGGTTGCTTCGGTGACCAAATCCCATCTCCAAGGATAGCTATGGCGATGTCAGGGATCTCCCATGAAAAACCATTAGTGCCATATTTTTCCAACATGGATAATCCCATATGATATGAGTGGAATGATCCCATATGATCCCCGAAATGTTGTTCCCCGAGGCAACACAAGAAGATCCAGCTGTCCTTCGTGCCCGACACGGTGCCGATGGTCATGAAGACCCTGCCGCGTGCCGAGAAGATCTTGGAGTATGCGGAGAATGATCCAGAGAGGTAGCTGGGAAGGTGAATTCAGGTAGGGATTCATCATATATCTGGTTGGTGGTTTCAAACATTGTTTATTTTCCATAATATATGGGATAGTCTTTCCCATTGACTAATATGTTTCAAGATGGTTAAAACCACCAACCAGATATTCTATGATCAGTAGTGTTTGTTACTGTTATTACTATATATATATACGTATATTACTTATATTACTATTAGTTACCGCTATTAGTATTGTGATTCATTGAACAGTAGTATGCTAGTATGAACAGTAAGATTCATAAGATTCATTGATACTATGATCAGTAGTGTTTGTTACTGTTATGTTCTATATATACTATTATGAAGATATTTTGTTTTGAATAGTGCATGATACTGCATGATTATTATTGTTGTGATCATCATGCATCAAAATATCGAATAGATGTTCTAAGGATGTTCTATTGATTGATTGTTTCCGGGGAAAAAAATGAATCTGTTTAATGCATATGTATGTATATGTCTATACATACATACTTTGGTTCTTTCTACACAGCCACAAACAGCCGTGATTGAGGTCACGTTATAATCCAAGTTATTGGTCAAGTTCAACCCTTCCTAATTTGCTACCGAATTTTCGCCAATTCCTGTGGAGCAAAAGTTTGGTGCGTTAGTGGAAGACTCGCGTTGGGAGCGCATCCATCTGTAATCCCAGATGACTGGAAAGTCAAAGAATGTAAGTCCATTATGTTCATTATTTTTCATTTCATCTGGTAAAGCAAACAAGAAGCGCTCTTAACCCCGCAATCACTTCGTTGTTGGCCTTTTGGGAGTATGTGTTTGACGAATTTGAATGGCGTTGTTACATGTTGCGATAAATGAATATACATGATGCGTCAAACCAGAAAGCTTTGGTTTAGGGTTGGAAAAGATATCATGCACCCAATGTGCAAAATGTTGCCAACATTTCTCCCACAAAGTCATCCTTGGATGTATGGTTTTCGGATCCAAAACCTGTGGAGATGGTGGGTTACTGATGGGTTACCACATTTCACTAGTGGAGGTCAAAGATTCTGTTTAGACCCGCTTTCAAGCAGCTTGGCAATTGCCCCCGTTGCTGGGAGCAGGGTGTGGAAATTTTAAAAAACAAGTGGTGCCCAAAAAATTGCAGGGATTTGGGTGAAAAGAGTGATAAACCCACTGGATTTTGAGGTTTCACAGTGGTGCATTTTGGTGACAAGAGTAACGGTCTCCAGAGGTGCAATCCATGCGATTCATAATGCTTTGGCAACTGGGTCGCATCCCAACCTATCCCAACCAAGGGCTGAGTTCGTGTCCTAGTATATCCCTTGATCCATCCCAATGATTGAATGGAATCTCATATCGCGCTACATTCCAATTTAAGGAGCTGCCATATCTCTTGACATCTCTTGATATGGGTCTGTCGAAAATGGGCTACCCGGCTACCCCAAGATGCAAGGGGTTACCATCATTTTTCCAGTTGTTCCATTGCCATGTTGAGGTATATCCCCCTTCTAGACATTGCCAAGTATCAACTTGGTTGTTGCGACCATGATGTCTCATGTCATGTCCCATAGTATAACCAAATATCTCCTCATTATTCCTCATATCATGCTTGGTTTCCCATCTTTGGAACTATAGCAACCCCGAAAAAGGATCGAAAAAATTCTAATACAAACCTGAAATAGTGATTTAAACTTCGCCTGGCGGAGTTTTTTTTTGTGATAGTTTTGTAGATCAATCCCCTTGGTTTTGAGGGTGGTGACGCCTGATGAAGCGACGGGCCTGTCGGAGTTCACCATGATGCGCTTGGAATTGATCCGAAGCTGAGATCACGGAAGAAATCTGGGTGCAGTGCCGTAGGTGAAGGATGGTGAAGGTGGTTTCATTGCTAGACTGGTTGGTGGTGACTGGAACCATGGAATTTTGAATGACTTTCCATTCAGTTGGGAATCGTAAGACTTTCATGTGTTTCAGAGTGGTAGGTATACCAGGGGTTGAAACCACCATCCAGTAGAAATCTTGGAGGAATATTCATCTCAGTTTGCTTTTTGCACTTAGTATCTACAGCGACAAAGAAGGTTGGTGAATGGTTAAGAGTCAGTTGGAGAAACGATGGCAAATTCCAATAAGAACAACCTTTCCAAGGGTATGAAAGATAGCAGTGGATGTCTGGTTGTTGGTTTCAACTACTTTTAATGTTCAACTCTAGGATGATGATCCCAACTGACGAATATTCTTCCGCTGATGGGGATTCATCCCCAAAATATGGTATGATAGGTTTTATCCGCAAATACCCCACAGAACTCGGGATTTTGTGAGTCAAGTTACCAAATGACATGGGGTAGCTTAGAAACTCGCCCATCCCATCTCTAGTTTCCGTGAGTTTCAACGGGCTGGAGAGACATGTCTCTCCCCGTTCCCCGTGGTTTGCCATGGCCACTTTGAAACGTCGAACTGTCGCAGTTCGATGCTATGTTCCACGTAAAGCCGTTCAAAGGGAGCGGCCAGGTGAAGTTGGTTTCAATGCTTGCTCCTCTCAGACAGGAAAAGAGGTGGAAAAGTTATATTCTCACACCAGAGTCATACAACTCCACAAGGATTGCTTGCAACACTACACTCTGGGCCACAGACAGAAGGTAAAACATAAGCCCAAGGCGTGCCAAGTATTCTCGAGAGGGTGATACTGCACGGTTTCTTAGAAGGCTGGGCCTGCCCAGTTACTTGCCTGTACCTATGGTGGTCCCACCTTCTAGAGCTTCCTGTAGCCGATCTTGGCTCAACCGGTGAAGAATCATTGGCAACCAAGCAGGAAGAGGCGCCACTGGAAATTCTTACATGAGTAAGGTCCACATATCCCCTCAACAAGCCAGTTAAAAACCAGTTGCTAGCCACCAAGAGAAAGTTTGCCAGAAACCAATAGGTTTTTCCTATCCACTATTCGTCGGGATTCCCCTAAATGTCCCCATGAATCCTGGGAGTTGCGACTATTGGATGGACTGTTCCATGCCAAAAATGTCCTCAACTCCACAATTATAGCACCATTATATCCCCATGATCACAGGTGATATAAACATATATTGTATCTGTACATATATAGATATAGATATATATATACATATATACACAAAATATAATATATTATGATATATATATATATACATATATACATATATACATCTGATAGTGATACTTTGCAAGAGTATGAATTTATAGCCCCATTATCATAGTAACTATATCACCTGAATGGCTCCCACCCCCCTTTCGTTGCGGCCCTTTCGACGCAACGCGGCGCCAAAGTCGCGCAGCCAATGCCAGCCCCTTCGCTGTTGGTGGGCCCCGGTCCTTTGGACTCACCTGAACGTCGGGGGTCCCTGGATGAACGCCGAAAATCCCTGGTGACTGGCAAGTTCTGGTGTGCACACATGAAGCTTTCCAAGTTGTGATTTATTGGATGTTCATAAGAAGACATAAAAGCTGAATGATTATTAACGAGCTGATGGTCCCAGATTTTGATAACTTTAAGACATACCAGTTGATTGAGGTTTTCAGTTTTTAACAGTAGATGTTCAACTGGGGTGGTTCTTAAAATGGTGGATCCCCAAAACCATGGGTTTCAGTACTCAAATGCTCTAATTTTGGATGATTTGGTGGGTACCATTTTTTTTCCAAAACCTCCAGCTGTTGGTATGTGCAAACTGCTCCGCTTGCCCTGTCGCTTGCTCGGGTATCGTGAACTCTGGCAGGTTTCTCCCCCTTCGCCCGAGGGCCCAGCTGGGATCTTCCGTTGGTTTGGCACGCCAATCCATCGTCAAATGATGTTTGGAACTCCCATATTTTTCCTCGATTGTAGTGCACAGTGTAGACTTTTCCCGGTCTTGGTTGAAACCAAGGAGGGTTGCTTGGGAGATCGGCTCCAATGGCAAGCGCTTAAAATCTCCCTTGCTGCGTGTGGTGGTTCAAGAGTTGATGACAACCAAGGCAGCGCCAACGGGCGGATGGCTACAACCACCACAGGCCGGAATTGTCCTATGGTCATCCAAAATGAATGGCTTAATCATCACTTCTAAGAATGACCATAAGATGGAGGGTATAGCGGTATAGCTCATCAGACACACCCTGTTTTGGGGAAATATGAATTGAACACGAGCTGATCGATCCGTTTCTTTTTCGCATGGCTGTGGACCAGCTACCACTAATGCTATCAGTTCAGTTTCGCCCACAGCCACGTGGGCCATGGGAATGAGTCTTCTGGAGGTAAAAGAATCTACCAAGTTTCCGTTCGGATAAGAAATCTGATAGGAAATCCCAGGTGTTGACAGGGCTCAGTTTCAGAACCGAAAGAATCAGCAAATTCCAGACTTGGATGAAGGGAAAAACATAAATTGGGATATACCCCTGTGGCTGGGCAAACGTAGCAACTTCAAACATCATCCCATTCGGTTGTTCGAAATCTACCCCAATTACTCACCAATGGTACTTGACCGCCTAAATCTGATGAATTCCCCATACTTTCTGCTGGTAAGCTCCTAAAAAACTCGATGAAGTCCTCGTGGAGGTCGAATCACCATTTTATGCTGCTTGAAGATGGATGGATGTATAGATTGATCGATATCCCTGTATCTATGTCTAAGTCTATACCTGAAATCCCCATGTGTTGCGGTGTCCATTTTTCAGCAGCGTCAGGGTTTGCCACTGCCGCAGCCCATCCTGATGCCAACACTGAATGCCTTTGATGCTCCAGCGACACTGGAGCAACAGAGCCTTGGCCAGTGGGAAATTCCGTACGCTAAAATGCAGGTACGTTACCCTCTGGTAAACTAACATAACTATGGAAAATCACAATTTTTAATGGGAAAAGCCACTATAAATGGTCATTTTCAATAGTTATGTTAAATTACCAGAGGGTAGTACCATTGTTTGGTCCATATGAATTGGGAGATTCCCTGAAATTTAGCCCTGAATCATATAGGCCTTATATATGGTAGGTACCTCCAATTTAGGTCCCTGAAATGGCCAGTGAATTAATGGCCAGTGATGATGAATAATGCTGAATGGCATATAATTAATTGACATGTATCTTCTCCACCACTATATGGCTGCTATGTCAATATCTTAGTCACTTCATAGCTGGTTCATCTTGAATAATATCGGTTTTAATGTTCATGGCCAATGGCAGCAAGCAAAATGTTCAGTAAATCCCAAAAATCCCATCTCCGGATCACATAAGATACCCCCCAATCAAAGACCCCCTGTGAATTAATCGATCGATTTTCCAGGCGTCCAAGTGGTATCTATGTCAATCTTGAACCAACTCGCTGAAAAAAAGTTGCTAAGCGGGACTGACCAAAACCATTGGGGGGGTCAACCGACCAAGCATCATTACATGACACAGAAAATAAGACCGGCCAAGCCAACTGGTTCTGTCACTACAAGTAGTTGGGAAATGTTCCAGATGAAGGGATTCATTGCAAACGATGATTTGCTGAAATCGGATCACAAAATCTTGAATTCCCCTGCAAAGGTGTTGGCTTACTGGGTCAATATTGGGGAATCTGGCAAATCAAGCAGTCTCCGGTGATGTACTTGGCCAGACTTGAAATCTAGGGCAGTTCATTGGTTCATATCTTTAGACATACATTTTTTTAATTATATAGTCACATGAATTTTGGGGCCTTGGCATCCCGTTTCATCGTGGCGGCTCTCAGGGCTGACCTTGCCAACAAAGCCAAGCAGATCGAGGCGCGGCGCTGAACCGCGCACGAAGAGATTGGATAGAAACATAGGGATTTAACCAACAACAATGGGGAATTTATGATGAATTTGTAGTTGATTTAATGGGGAATTTATAGTTGGAGTGGAATAGTTGATTTGTAAAAGTTGGTTTATCTTACTAGGTGGTAGGTGTATGCTAGATCTATCGAACTAATTGAAGTTAAGGGGATTTATAAACCAGCTTATCAGTGGGGGGGTGGCGCCAGCTGAGTACAACCCAATGTTCCGGATCAGAAGGGAAGAGCTGTTCAGAAGCTGAAAGTTTGCGCTTCAGATCCGACCCGGCAAAGACTCCCAATCATCGACCCACTCATATTTCCAATATTTTCCCGTCATAAACCCCATAAGCCAATCACAAAGCCCATGGCCCAGTTCGCCGAATCATTGAGCAGAAAACCAATCATAAAGCCCATTATAAAGTTAATGATAGACAGCATTTTAAATCCCATGGTGAGTGAAAACGATGATTAGGTCAGGTTGTCTTATTTTTAAGAATAATTATGTATTCATTTTGATGGAAAGATAGATCCCATCATGATCCCCAATTACAACTGGCCGTTCAGGTTTTACAGCAGCACGTGGCCTACCTGCAACAGAAGGTCATGGCCGAACGAGTGCCTCGGGTGCAGTTGAAATTGGCTGGAGGGTTATTAAAATGGGGGATCCCCAAAACCATAGGTTTCAAAATTAAAATGGTCTAAGTTTGGATGATAAGAATGGGTACCCCCATTCTAGCAAACCTCCACATGGGGAATAAGAGACAAAAATGATGATCAACCATGGAAATAAAGGGTACCTTTACGCGCAAACACCCCGTGTCGCCCACACCCCTTCTATGCTGTACACTTGGGGGTATCAAACGTTAGACTTTACATTCAATTGGGAAGATCAACAAGGGCATTTAGGGAATATAAATGTTCCACCCCCGTTAAATTTTACATTCATTGAAGATCTTCAATGAGGGTCTAATTCTCCCACCCCCATTAAACTTCTACATTCATTGAAGATTCTTCAATAAGGGTTTAATTCTCCAACCCCCGTTAAACTTTTACATTCATTGAAGATCTTCACTAAGGGTTTAATTCTCCCACCCCCGTTAAACTTCTACATTCATTGAAGATCTTCACTAAGGGTTTAATTCTCCCACCCCCGTTAAACTTCTACATTCATTGAAGATCCTCAAATATCTTCAATAAGGGTTTGATGATGATGATGATGATTGATGATTGATGATTGATGATGATGATGATGATGATGACGATGACGATGACGATGACGACGACGACAATGTGTAAGAGACTCGCACAGGTCCCTATGCTGTGCATGCCGATATACAACATGAAGTTAGCCATGATGCAAAAAACTCCCATGTTTACCACGTTTTCAGCACATACGAAGATGGCCGCCGACAAACGCGGGCAAGACGAGGTATTTACCCGTACCTTTACCTTCAGGACCCACAAAATGCTGGTCGAGTTCAGTATTAAACCATCTGCAAATGGCGGGGTTGATACAAACACTAAAATAGGATAATGATATATATATATAGATATATCATACTGAAGAATGTGTATGTATATCATCATATTATCTACCTATATACATAAAATCTACAAAAACCCAGATTTCCCCATCGGACACCAAGGCTCCAATACCTCCGGCCCCTGAAACCTTGGCGCGCTTGATGGAGGAGGCGTCTGGGCGAACCTCCAGTCGGCACCAACCATGGTTTTATCTTAGGTACCCCAAAATCCTATGGTTTATCAATGTTTATCCTCATTTTATCTTTTTTGAAGATAGACTGAAATGGCCAGGACCAAGGTTTCGTCCATTTTGGAACAGAACTGTAACTGACCATGGGTAGATTTGAAAGGTTGATGTTTTATGGGAAAGTTTGGCCAGAAATGGTACCCCAAAATTGCCAAATTGCAGGAATCTGGAGACGATTATGGCGTGGGGCACCTTTGTTGCACCCTTGGAAGGCCAAGGTCTAAAGCTTCAGTAACTGGATGAATTTCTCCATTCAAAAAATGTTTTCTTAAGGGCTGTTTAAGCAACGACCAGGAATAAGGCCTCACTAACAATATATCAGTCATAAATTCATTTTTCGGCGGTTAAATCACATGAATAAATTGTATATATATATATATATATAGTTAGATATATATATATAGTTAGATATATATACATATATATGCATATGTATGTGTATATATATATAGTAGAAAATAGTTTGCTACAGCAAAATGAAGGTGTTGTATGACCATCATCCACCAAAAAGAAGTGCCTTCCCGCGAGGCCCAAAAGGCTCCCAGTCTGCCAGCCTTAAGGGTCTGGTGGCCCAGTTGGGTTTTTGATTGGCAAAAAAACAACATGTTACAAGGAGATGTGGCAAAAACCCTTTAAGAAATTGGATGTTTGTGAATGGAATGGAATGGAATGGAATGGAATGGAATGGAATGGAATGGAATGGAAGTAAGAAGAGGAGATAGGTTTGTCTGATATACACTGGTTTATTATTATTTGTCCCATTTGAAACAATAGAATTGGGGGATATTGGGGGCATCTCTCATTTTCGCCATATTTTGTTGGATCTGCGGTTCGCACTACTCCACCCCACCGGTGAGCTCCCCGCACAGGAGAATTTCCGGGTTGCGGAGGAGAGCGGCTCTGATATCTACAGGTCACCGTGACCTGCGACGATTCACAGGGAATGCCAAGGGGGTTTGTGGTAAACCTGCCTTAACCATAAATGATGGGTGGTTTTTGGAACATCCACAATGGTAGTTTAGTATTGGCTTGACGACACTAAACAGCTCCTTCACAGTGATGGCAAGTTGCTTTGCTGCTATCATGATGAAGTTGATTGTCATAATTGTGTGGTTCAACGTTCCACAAACCAGCTGATTTCAGATCTTCCATAGGTGGTTCATGCGCGAGGGCACCAAGATCAAGAACTGCGAGGCAGTGCTATGGTATTCCCCATGGCTAGTCGAAAAAATCTATGGCTTGGAGGAAAATTATTGGGTGTCACTCAAGGTTTCATACTCGATTTATGGCTGTGTTGCCCAAGTATCCGCCATTGTTGGACTCAGAAAGCAGACCATTGGAAGTCTCAAATCCCCAATGGCTTGGTACCTGGGGTAAAAGTTGTATATAGCTGTATAATCATGTATAGTCCAATTTTGGGGATGCCCCAGGTGTGATCCATACCCATTTGATCCCCGTTGTGTCTAAATTTGACCAATTGGAATATCTTGAACCCCATTCCGGCAGAAATTTAAGTTGGTCAACATTTGTTGGGGTGGTGGTTTTAACCAACACTCGGAGGTGAACCGTTCACCAGCAAAATTCGGGGAGTTGACAAGGAAAAGTTGGGATAAACCTGAGAGAAGGGTCGTGAGAATGATGGCAATAATGGGGCTGGTCCCACCTAAAGGGAGTTAACCATGAAAATGTGGGTGAACCAACTGGTGAAGGGTAGTTGAATGCAACTCAATCTATTGCTATCTTGATCCATGTTGAAATGACCCCGCTTAGTGAAATGTCAAGGTTCTTTCCTCTCAAACCCAATGGTTTATCATGTGTCCATTCTTCAATGGCCATAAATTGAAGGTTCATCCGCCAGAGAGAAACCCACTAGGTCCATTAAACATCATTAAAGCCTATGAAACTCCATGAAACCCAATATATGTTGGCTATATTCGTCCCCGTGCAGTCCGATGACCCTTCTGGGTACCAGGAAAACAGCCGGCCCCTGTTCCACTTGATCCAGACGTTGGGCACTTACCAAAACAAGGCACGGCGGGGCCAGGAAGGATCATGGTGGCATGGTGGCGGTGTTACTTCACCCAACTATACATGGAATATCTGGGTGGGTAAAACAATGTCATGTTTACCATCCCCCAGTCATCCGCCAGTCATCACCATTTTTAGAGGTGGTATAAATAAACCATGCCCAGTCATGGCTGGTGAAAATGGCATTGTTTTACCCACATTACTTACAATTCCTGGGATGATAATCGAAGGGGCAGCACCCCGAAATCAAAGCCAGACAAATGACATTACATCCATGGTGGTTGGGTACATTGATATGGCCCAACCATTCAATAAAAACACAGATGATGGACAGCCCATCCATCTACCACAAATATACATGTTTCTTCCATGTCAGGTACAAACAAAAGTGGTAGATCATCGTGTCCCTCTGATTGAGATCAACATTTCTCTGAATAAACTGTGCGATTTCAGTCGTTGATCGGATTCTCAGCAATCATGCTTGGCTTCCTCAGTTCTAAAATATTTACCGGTCCAACATTGAATACTGGTTGAAATATCCAGTGGCTTGTGTCAGACATTGGTTGGATGATGTGATATGCCTTTGATAGAAAAAAAATGTATGAAATGCAACATTTTGACTCTGTATCTTCCTACGCAAGCACCTCAGCAGTTTCAACGGTTCCAGATATGACTTGAGACTGCAGTGATTTGACCCAAATGACCCGAAGTCCCAAGATAGAGCATCTCCACGAGTCGGATTGGAAGCTTTAGATTTGGAAATCACAATTTTCAATAGCTAAACCATCTATAAATGGGCCATCTATACCATGGCTATGTTAAATAACCAGAGGGTAATCCATTATCATAATCCACAATAATAATCCCATTTGCCATGGTTAGAATTATAATAATTATGAAGTAATCCATAATAATCCCATTTTCCATGGTTTGCCTACTTTCTCGATCAAATGCAGCACCCATACCCAAGTATTCCATGTCTTTGCGAAGTAAGTCCCTAGGCGTGTTTTTTGATATCCCCATTCAGGTTTGTTTGAAGATACCCCATCGCCCGTGTCTTATCATTGTCAATGAACCCCATCAAATATTTGGAACCCCACCAGAATTAACCAGAAATCTGGTCGCCCAATCTTTGATTCAAAAGAACCGAAACACGGGTTTATTTGAAAATATTGCACCCCCAAGAATTTGACGGTTGAAAACATCATTGTCCCTTGTAAGAATGCCATAACTTGGAGGTATACACCAGTTTCAGACACCTGTAGGTTCATTGAACCCAAGAAATTCTGCTCGAACTCTCGTTAAAACACATGGAAAATCCCAATTTGTTTGATGGCTATTTTCAACATTAAAAATCCCATTGTACGATGGCCGTAGATGTTCAGTTTCGAAGGTGAAAAGCCTGGAAACTCGTTGGCAACAGTTGGAGGTGGGCAGCATCTAGCCGCGGTTTTTGAGATGTTGGTAAAGCAAAATTGGATCCGCCATCCCCAAAATTATCCCATTTTTGTGGGATTTCAACCATGGAAATATGATGAAATGTGGGTGGCGTATTGTTGGTATTGTTGCTTTGCTCACATTCTAGACATGTTTTCTGATGTGGTAGGATTTCATGGAGTCTCATAGGGTTTCATTGACCTACTTCTCATCTCCGCCCGTCTTCAACTGCAGTTTTCTGTAGCGATGCCCAGAAAAAAATCGAAGATTTCATGGCCAGCAAAATGGCAAGGTTAAGAACCTAAGTGTTGACAACCATGACGTATTTAAGATTGGGTTACGAATGTTACTAGATTGGTTACTATATGTTCTATCTTTGTTGTATCTAACACACAAATGGGGAATGTGCTTCAGTGCCAGGTTGGATTCCCCTTTCAGAAGGTTTTTATCCTGTTATTGGAACACCCAGCTGGGCCCAATGATGGCAGCTGCGCGATGTTTTTCAATACACTTAATGTGAGCCCCGGATTAATTGTTGACCACCAATTGATCATTGTTGGAGGGTACCATTTATGACCGGAATTATCACAAGATACCCTCTGGTAAACTAACATAGCTATTGAAAATTGCCATTGAAATAGTGAGTTTTCCCATTAAAAATGGGTGGATCTTTCCATAGCTTTTTGTATGTTTACCAGAGGGTAATACCATTAAATCCCATTGAATCCCATTAATTTTCCTATGGTTTTCCTATGGTTTTCCTATGATAATCCCATTATTAACCATGGAAATTCTGCGGTTTACTGCTGGGACCACAATGGCCAGAGACGTCCGACGTCATTCGCGCCAGGCATTACTTGCGTCCGATGCCAAGGCGTTGCTGGGTCATAATCCACCGCAACGGAATGTAGGTGGCTTGACCAGTTTTTCTATTACACATAGAAATGTAGTAGAGATATATATATATAGTTTAGATAGATATAGATATACATATATACTGTATGTATATATATATACACAAACAAAAAAATGTATATACATACATATACATATTCCTATGTGTGTAGTACACATGCACATTTGGTCCAGTGCCATACCGCCATACCGGGATGCCGATTCACCAGGCTGACCGAAGCCGATGGCCAGTCACCACCTGAGTCCAGGGATTTGGCGGTATCCGAAAAAGAACGGCAGCTGGGATGGTATCCGCCCTGGGATTTACCCGGCCTGGTAAACTAACAGTTTGCGAACTGGAAAATGGCCATAGAAATAGTGGATTTACCCGTTGAAAATGGTAATTTTCCATAGCTTTTTGCATGTTTACCAGGCCGGCTATGGTGGATTCCTCCAGTCTGGGAACAACTGTAGATCTTTTTCATGGTATCGCCATCGCCATTTGCTCCTCTTCAAACCTGGCGGTTCTTTGCTTCGAGATGATGATTTCAAGGTTGGGAGTATGACAGACCATTATGGAATATTATGGATAATGTGGGTAAAACAATGCCATTTTCACCAGCCATGACTGGGAATGGTTTATTTACACCACCTATAAACATGGTGATGACTGGGGGATGGCAAACATGACCTTGTTTTACCCACAGTATACCTTGATGTTAGATGTTGGCCAGTTTCAGTTTTAGAGCCCTCATCTCTGTGGGGTGATCCATTTCGAAACCCGCTTATGAGCGTGTCCTCAAATGAATGATGCATATGCTTTTTCTCTTTTAGACCCATTCAAATAGGAAAAGTGACAATGATAGATGAAATCACTTAAATCCTATTAAATCCCAATAAATCCTATTAAATCACCATACACCATAAATCACAATTAAATCACCACTAAATCCCATTAAAGCCATGATCCGTGGAGTCAATACCGCAAGGCTTGTCACTGAGGCATCGCCATCCCAATGGTCCGCTTCACCAACGCCATCCTCCCCGCAGAAGCAGGCGGATGAATGAGATGACTTGGTGATTTCATGGTGAATTGCCAACAATAATGGTTGAATGGTGATTAATGGTGATTTAATGGTGGTTAAACAATAATGGTTTAATTGTGTTTTAATGGGAATTAATGGTGATGCAATTGTGCTTGGGATTTTTTCATGGGGCAATGGGAATTAGCTTCTGGTACACAGGTTGCTATGGAATATTACCATATCTGTATTTGGGGGAGAAAAATCACCGAGCGTTCTCTACCAATTTGGGGAGACGAACATCCACAACTACCAGCTGTTTTTGATCCCTACTGGATAGACACTGGATGTTACCATGGAGCTTGAAGCACTGTAAGAGTCGCCAGATAAATCAAGCCAGCAGAAGTTGCTATACCCCGAAGAAAATGTGATGGAACCAGCAAAACGGTGGATTAAAAGGTGATGTGGTTTCAATTTTTGGGATATCTGACTGAATGTTCGTGAACGCATCTTTATTGTCATTGCCTCATATTCCCATCATAAACCAGTTCAAGCCCCATTTTTAATGCGTATATCCTCCCTTGGTACCTGAGATGACCTTGCTATCCCGTTGATATTCCATGTTACCAGCTTGGAATCCATCCATTGAAAAATTCATTTACAGATGTGTTTCCCATACAAAAATGTGGGGTTGCTATCCCGTGACTATGGGAAATTTAGCCCTACTTATTGGGTAAAGATTACACTAGACATCACTAGACTATAGATGTGTCTCACAAGACAAATGGTTCATACTCATACTCCATTTTATGTGTCAACTTATCACTGGACATCCAAAGACAAACCAAAATCCATTTGGGAAATCCTATAAAAAAAGAGTTCGGACTGTTTTTCCATTAACCTTTTCTCACAAAATCTCATTCAAAAATCCCCAAAAACTCTGTTTTCCTATTGAAACCCTGTGATGTCCGGTGAAAATCCCATTGAACTCCCATTCTCTGACCAATTCCCATGAGAATCCCAGAAAAACCGGTGGGTTTTCCCATTGAGGGATCATGCCGTAGATGGTGGCCCCCAGTTAAGTTGGTTCATGAACCAAATGAAAACTAGTTCGTTATATCTACCATAAACCATGGTTAAACCATGGTTAAACCATAGTTAAACCATGGTTAAACCATAGTTAACCACTTATATTGATAAAACTATAACCATAGTTAACCACTTCCAGGTCACTGTTTTATTTCAACCCATCCCAAAGAACTTGGCCTCCCGCGCCCGCGTATCAGGACCTTTGTCCTGCAGGGCACGCGGTGCAGCACGTGACCACTGCAAAGGTGGCGAGGGATGCAAAAAACGACGAAGGGAACGGGGAATTTATGATATTAATGGAAGTTTAATTGTGATTTATGGTGATTTAATATTGATTCATGGGGAGTTATGGCGATTTAATTATGGTTTACGGTGATTTATGATGATTCAATGGTGATCTAATGGTGAATTGTGGTGATTTGATGATGTTTAAAAAAACAGTTAATTTGATGATAATTTATGGTGATTTAATGATGATTTATGTTGATGCACGGTGATTTTTTAGGTGATTTCCTCGGGAATTCATAGCAACAATAATGGATTCATTGGGGTTGGTGATATGATGGAGCCATGGTGTCATCATCAAACATGGCGGCTGGGAAATCCCGGAACTCAATGGAGCTTTCTAGCTGGGAAAATTGTCAATGGTGAGTTTTCCAAGTTTATTCATAAATGTCCGCAAAATGATTTGGGGATTAAAGATAGGTAGGCATAATATGCTACTGGATTGATGAGCATAAAAGTTATACCAACTATGTTCTCTGAAAATGTGGTATAAAACCTGCCATACTGGAAATATATAAGCAGCAGTATGATAAGAAGTTAGAAAAAAAATAAATAGCGTAAACCTAATGCCATAAAAATAAAAAATAAAAAACATATCCCAATTACAGTACCAAAGTTGACCTTTTGGTGGGTATTCAAAACCATGCGCGTTAAAGGGGGTTCAGAACAGAGGGTCTATCACATGTGTAGTGGGAGATAATCATCGGCAAAAATGCAGAAATTACCAGCCATGGAATCAGATGAGTTTTCTTCAAGCGACCGAGAACAGCCGGCCAGTCGCATGTCATCATACTTGTCCATGGCTTTTCTTGGGACTGATTGACATCTCGAATTGTTACAGCCAATGTCATAAACTACCCTCTGGTAATTTAACATTGAAAATGGCCATTATTAATGGGTAAATCCACTATAAATGGCCATTTTCAATAGCTACGTTAAATTACCAGATGGTATCCCCAAGTCATCACCTTTTACGGGTCAACCATCCCCAGTCATGCTAGGTTCATGGCATTGCCAGGATGGGATCATTTGCCAAGTGTGCAATGCCATCCATGCGAGGGGCACCTTGGAGCAAGGTGATTCTTGTTGTTTATTGATAAGCTTATTGTCAGTATCAGTAGGATTAATAGTACTAGTATAGCAGTAGCAGTAGCAGTGCAGCAGCAGCAGCAGCAGCAGTAGTAGTAGTGGTTTGTTGTTGTTGATGATGATGATGTTGTTGTGGTGGTGGTGGCACTATGTTACTATTGTCTCATTTGTTACTATGAACCATGGTCCTGGCGCGAAAACCTGGCCCTTGCGCGACCTACAGAATCCTAGCTCCAAGGTAAAGCAGAAATAAGGTCCCCAAATGGAATAAAAAAGAATTCTGAAACAATTTGGCACCGGTTAAACCGTCAAGAAGTGGATCGTATTCTCCTCTTTCACTCATGCACTGGTCTACCCTATCCAGCAGTCCTTGGGAGTCAGCGAAAACGGGGATGTGAACCCTCAAAGAGTTGGGATGTTGAGCATTGTTACCATCAAAAATTCGGACTTTACCCTCCAGTCATCAAGCATAGGGAAATTTGCCTATGGTAATAGATGTTTTTCCTATTTCAACCTCCATTGAGTTGGGAGATTTTCCTGGATTTCCCACGTTCGATGAGCCTGACTCAGCTGTACCAAGGTAGTATGATGGTCAGATGTCCGGGGCCACAAAAGATGTTGGGAACTCCACCCTGGATTTTTTCCGGAAAATGCTGGGGTCTTCCGGTCTTCCCCCCAAGTTTTCATGGTTGATCATCATTTCCCCCATGAACATTGCTTAAAGCCAGGGGTTGCCGTGAAAAATTGGCAAGTTTCTACTGGCCTTCGATGGGTGTGCTAAACTATGTTCAAAATATGAGCATGTGAAAGTAGAATGTTATTGACAAAATATCATTGATATATCTACATTATATACATATACATATACATACATATATATATATATAATTTATATCATGTATTATAAATTCATATCTATAACGGATGATGAAAAGCTCCCCATTCACCGACCATCAACCGGCTTGGATGAGCCACTGCTTTGCCCAGGTGAGCATTGCAATTTCGACGCCTGCAATCGATGTCTGAAAGAGGTGAAACCATCAGCGGGTGCACCATGTCATTGGGGATCCCCAAGGCATGACCTATGGAGGGATGATACCTCCATGATCATTTTTTCAAAGCTCCATGCGATGACCTGAGTTGGATTTTTGTTTGTAGAGCCGTCTCCAATGGGACATTACCCTGCCATGAGTTCTTTGGAGGTTGACTGCCAGACTGCCAGTCAGCCCAAACTTGGTGTGGCAAGTTGGAACAGGAACTTTGGCTATGTTTGATGTGTTGGAATTGATATTTGGGTCGTGAATTCTGGAACTTTGGGCATGTCCCACCAACCCGGCAGAAAATTGGAGGATCAAAGGAAGGGTCCACAACTTTGAAGCCAAGTCGTCCTGGAGATCCAATGAGCGCCCGAATTCACGAATGATGAAGCTGACATGGATGACATGCCGTCAGGGGATGTTTATGGCAAAGAGCCGCACCAATCAGAGTCGCTGCACCAAATGCAATAGGGATTCTTTGCCGATGAATCCTTATAATCCCATTTATCCCACATGACTATCCTATTTCTATCCTATAACATCCCATGCATGTCCCTCACTATCCTATCATTATCCTATCATTATCCTATCATTATCCTATCGTTATCCTATCGTTATCTTATCATTATCCTATCATTATCCTATCATTTTCCTCTCATTATCCTATCATTGTCCTATCGTTATCCTATCGTTATCCTATCGTTGTCTTATCATTATCCTATCATTATCCTATCATTTTCCTCTCGTTATCCTATCATTATCCTATGATTATCCTATCATTATCCTATCATTATCCTCTCGTTATCCTATCATTATCCTATCGTTATCCTATCGTTATACTATCGTTATCCTATCGTTATCCTACCGTTATCCTATCATTATCCGTTCCTTATCCTATCATTATCCTATCATTATCCTATCGTTATCCTATCGTTATCCTACCGTTATCCTATCATTATCCTATCGTTATCCTATCATTATCTTATCATTATCCTATCATTATCCTATCATTATCCTTATCCTTTTTTTATCCTGTCATTATCCTTTCATTTTCCTTTCATTATCCTTTCATTATCCTGTCATTATCCT
>Ga0126342_10007845_pt1 | contig 19099 bp, 15 predicted proteins | sample Cyp1metagenome_FD_92528 | JGI IMG/M metagenome (GOLD analysis project Ga0126342, IMG submission 92528) | Coral microbial communities from Lord Howe Island, Old Settlement Bay, Australia - Cyphastrea 1 metagenome | ecosystem: Host-associated > Invertebrates > Cnidaria > Coral ... | reverse complement strand
GGGTTTGGAGTGGGATTTGTTTGAAACTCTGGAGTCCGGTATATATTTATACTAGTACTCATTGGGTCTGATAATGCCCAGTAAACACATGTCGCTTCCAAAGACAAAGTTAAACTTTGTCGTGGTGAAAGCCCCAGTTAAACTTTGTCGAAGACTGAGTGGGTAAACTAGTGTCTTGACTTCGGTCACGTCCATCAGCTGATACTTTAGATAAATGTACCGCCCGCTGGTTTAAACTTGTTTCAGCGGCTTTGAGTGTCCACAAGTCAAAATGCTCCCAAGATCGCAAAAAAAAAAAACCTTCTGCATGACGACTTTGTTCACGAAATATGTTGACATATTTTGACTATGGTTGCGCCATCGGTAAAAATATGGGCGTCTCCGTCTGTTCCCTAAAAAAAGCCAGATAAACGATCGCTCCCAGCTCGGCACGATATGTGAACTTTGTGAATTTCATATTATTTCTATATTTAGATTTAGATATATAATAATGTTATGACCAATGACTGATATTTCATGTTTTTTCTATATTTAGATTCAGATAATAATGACAATCATCCATCAAAATATACGTGGTGAAAAGGACAGGTCTGATGGACGGAGCTGTGATGCCTGATCCAGTGGAATCTTCTACTCACATGTTGATTCATCAAATTTTAAACAAAAAAAAAGGCCTGATTTACATGTAGCTCAAATGATTGCGCATTTCTCTTACTTTTTGTCTGCGGTGATTCCAAACCCCAGCACATTTCAGTAAATGAAATTAGTAAGAATATATAAGAATATAAAATAATATTACATTGATATGTCAGTAAATATGATGTACATATTCATCCCTTTTTCTTCTGCATTTCAGTGAGAACAAGGAACAAGTCCACCATGCCGAGGCTCCAATGCAGCTTGATGAAACGAAGCCAGGGCGGCTTCATTAGCAAGCTCCTGGGAAACCATAGCCATGGGCATGTAGGGGATACCCCTTTATCGCTGGATGGGGAAAAATTCATGAAAATCCATTTTTTTATAAATGGTTGATGACTAGGGGTACTCCTATGACTCAGGAAACCTCCTAATAATATGATATACAATTATTGTAATTACATAAAATGAAAGCACTGGTGTTGTTTGAATGAGTTCAACAAGTCCGATATCATAACAGTTGAATCAACAAACAGAATTCATTACAAGATGAAGACAAACATGATCTGTACCCGCAGGTCCCTGGCCTTTGGGAATCATTTTGGGGCAACTTACCCACAACAATCCCACAACATTATCATTTACAAAGACAATTGAGCCACATATATGATATATTTATGATATATCATGATATTAAAGTGTGGCGAACCCCAGTCACATATATGTTCTTTTAATATGTATTAACTTACTATGTGCCAGGGGCGTACAAGACCTTCGTTTTGTGGGTACTTCCAGCCTTAGCGACCACCATTTGGCTACGCAGGATCATTTCAATCAGGGCGGAGCCAGAAACCCTCGAACCATGGGTTTGCTTCTTCATAAATGGTGGGAGAATGGGTGTTATTTTTTATGGTGGTTTACAGTAATAGGATCCAATGGGAATTTTAATGGCATCTGGTTGGTGGTTTCAACCTACCCCTCTGAAAAATATTTTCCTTCATCAGTTGGGACTATGAAATTCCCAATATATGGAAAAATAATCCAAATGCTCCAAACCACCAACCAGTAACGACTCGAATTTGGATGAAGACCTTGGGGTCCCAACCTGAACAACCCTCCAGTTCTGGACCCAAAAACGTTTTTTGGTTGTCACAAGAACCACGCTGTGGAGATCTCCTTCGCACTATTGAGCTGATAAAGCCTCAGCTGATGGTTGAGCCACCGTTGGGGATGGAGAGCAACAAGACAATGCGAGCAGCCTTTTCTCGGACTTCTGTTACACCTGGAGAGTGATCTTGAATCTTAAGTATGTAATCAGTGCCAACCCTGGAGCAAAAAACCTTTTGAAGTCAAAGGAGGAGTTTGTTACCAAGATCAACAGTGCAGGTTTACAATCCAGCTGCTTCCGGTCCCTTGATGCTCTGCAGTCATTTGCGATGCAACATTGACACTCCAAGCCGCAAAAAACCAAGTGACTGTTGCAACTTCTTGTACGCTGGCAAACTCAATCTGGCTGATACTTCCTTGGATCTTCAAAATTGGGGCCCCAAAACAATCAGTCCAACACAATCCTACAATGTGAGGCCACCAAGATATAAGTTGGTTTATAAGCCCCAGTAACTATAGTTATAAATACCATAAACCATAGTTATTGGAGTTATGTCCACCAACTTAGCTATCTTGGGGGCCTCACATTGTATTCATAGACTGTCTATGACACCAGGTCTGGTTGAGTCATCGGCCAAAAAAAACATACAGGGAACAAAAAAAGAAAGAACGGCTACACAGACCAGCCAGATTCCCTGTAGATACCCCAGATTCTGGTGGATTTTCCAGCGACAACAATAACTACCCTCCAGTAAACAAACATAGGCTATGGAAAATCAGCCATTTAGTTTGAAGGATTGCCGATTTATTTTTAATGGTGGATTATTTTCCAGTTCACTATGCAACTTAAATTAGCAATCCAACCCAGGCTTCTTGGCAAGATAGAAGCACTTCCTCTCCATCCAAATGTTGCACCTGAATCAATCTGCGGATCCCAGTCGTCGGGGTATGTCGGGGTTTTGAATGCAGAAATGTTACAGTCCATACCATCCAATTCATGCATCACATATCACTGAAAATATTTATTTAAGCATACATCATGAGTGGGTGATTTTTTCGGGCGGAATAAATGTGGCTAGACAATGGTAAACCCAGCATACTTGGATTTTCCATGATTTTCCTTCCTTGTACAAAGATCTCAATGGATCGGCTGAATGGCCAGGGTTAGGGTCGGCTTCCAGCATGCTGCACGGTGGTACCATGCCAATGAACATGTACAGCAACCAATGGTATCACCATATGAAGAATAGCCACATGGTACGTAATGTACATGGCTTCCGTAAAACAATATATGGCAAAATGGTCCAGAACGGTAGCTTTCTGTTCATATTATCTGGAGCTACAAGGGCGTCATCACACCATCATGGGGAATACAATTTATGGATGTTCAAAAAAAGGAATGACCATTCCGGACCATTCCCATAAAATGGGAAAGTCTAAAGTGTGTAACTTCACCGCACATTGATATGGGGGATCAAAACCTATATGAAATCACCGGGAAAACGTCCCGGAAAGCCCCAGCATTCCCAGCGATGTTTGTTTGATATTCCCGTGGATTCTACAGTTATGGCCATTTATTAGTTATAACTGGTTATAAATGGGATTATACATTCTATAAATATCTATAAATGGGGTTTTGTTAGTACTTATAGCTGGTATTTCGGGCCAGAACTGTATGAGATTTTGAACCCACTCGGCCACTCGGCTTTCCCCCGGGCAAAACACCCAGGCCTCCACCAACAGTGGAGCTTCGGAACCTTTCAGCTTCACCAAATTGCGAGCCGCCGCGGAGGAAGATGAGTGGAGACGCCTAAAACCCGACCGGTCGGTTCCACGGTTCGCGGTTTTCCCATCGATACCGTGGATACCGTGGATGGAAAATCCTGCACCAGTGGATGGTAAACATCCCATTATTAGCTGGTTGGTGGTTGACCTACCCTGAAAAATATGAGTTCGTCAATGGGAAGGATTCTTCCCAATATATGGGAAAATAATCCAAGTGTTCCAGACCACCAACCACTTAGGGTTCCAACCATCCAAGGTGCAGGACGCAGTGCAGGATTTCTTCCATCCCCAGTATTATGGCAAAACAAATCACTAAATAAGTGGGGTGATCCTCTGCACAAACACTTGTTTTAGGCGCGAACTTCATGTGTGATCAGGCTCGACATTTCGACTGCCATAAGGGACTGCCATAAGGGCCATACGACGTGGGACGATTGGAGGAGATACAGTCTGAATGCATGGAGAATGGGTTGTACATAGCGAAGAGGCACCCAGACCCCAAAGAACAGATGGGACAGGACCCCCAGCAACTACAGTAAGACCAGTAAGCATGTACACTCACCTCAGGAACCGTACCAAAACTGCGGAAAGTTCGAATGACCAACCTTGCATAAACTCATTTCGAATGACCAATGGTATGCTTTGGGATGGGAAAATATTTTGGATCTATGGACACTTTTGTACCCTTGTGGCATCCCAAGGGTTATTGCATATCGGGGATGAACAGCATACACTTGGCTCATACATGAGCTTCCCTGGACAGACTGACCCTCAAAGTTATCATCAAGAAAATGGCCGGTGAAGTACACGTTGTTTCTGGGTGTACTGTGAGGCTTTTCTTGGTTGTACAATCTTATCCGTCTGCACCTATTAACAATTGATAAGCATTGGATAACCATTGAATGTTATTGATATCTTATTGGAAACAATGTTATTGATATCCAATGGTTAACCATTGATCTGCATCTATTAACCATATTGGTTGATAATATCTGGGTAAATTACAATATTTCACTAACCTGAATTGAGGCCATTTGGGGATGATTTCCCTTATTAACCATGATTTCCAGTGAGGTCGCAGTGAGGTCGTTATAATTTACCCAGATAATATAGAATTCACATCTTTCAATGTGTTATCCAATGGATATCCAATGATCTCTCCAGCGATCTCCAAAAAACATCCACCGATCTATCTGGGTGATTTGTTACCAATTCCCCAGGAAAACAATAGGATTACCAACATATACCAACACATATAGAAAAACAATCATAAGTTTAACTTCAATAAGAAAAAATACATAAATGTGCGACATAATTCCCAAAACAAAACACCTTTTTTTGGAACCCAACAGTTCTGTTTGACTCCACTCCCATCATCCAACCGTTGCGTCGTGTCGTGTGCCATGCACCTGATCATCTCTTTGGCCTCGGCGGGCGAAAAACCCACCTGCTCCAGGTCCGCCAGCAGCGCCGGGTCCTGTGGATGTGGGAAATCTACAGGGAAAGCCACAGTTTTAAGTGGTAAATGTGGTAAGTACCACATGAAAGATGGCTGGATTTCTTTGAGTGTTTTGACCTTGGAAGCAGAGAATGCCTGAAAATTGGGAAAGGTTGGATGATTTGTTGTTATTTTCCAGTAACCAACCTATTTAACAATCCAGAATTATGTTCGGATATGTTTGATATTCAGCCTTACTTTTAGGAGTACCAAGTTGCGAGCAATACCCGAGTCAACCATTGTTTCCGAATTTGTGGGACTCCAATATTCACTGAGTTGGTTTAGGAGTAAATCTACCGGAAACAATGGTGGTTTTTCCCATGAAAAAAAAGGGGGTCCTGTGATTTTTCCCTTCCAATCCATTGAAATATCAATGATCCGTTCCCCTTGAGCCACGCTCACATTGCGTGTCTGTTAAAATTCCACAAGGAAGCACCGGGGGTTGCAGTTCCATTTGACAGAAAGCGAGTTGTGACATTTAAATGCCTCAAGGATGTTATATATATATATATGAGTGGCGGACAAAATGACTTACTACTCACTACTCGCAATGGACATGGCCAAAGTGGGTGATCCCTTATCGGTTGTGAAGGTTTGTACTTCCATGCTATGTGTAAAAATTGGGTATCGGTAAGTGGGTGGTCCCCTATCGGTTGTGAAGGTTGTCACACAAATTTGAACATCCCAAGTCCACTCCCTACTACTTTAGTTTTCCGCTAATCTTGTCGGTCTCTTATATATTTATCATGTATATATATATATATATATATATATACATACATACATACATACATAACATTACATAACATTACATAACATTACATAACATTACATTACGTTACATTACGTTACATTACGTTACATTACGTTACATTACATTACATTTCATTACATTACATTACGTTACATTACGTTACATTACGTTACATTACATTACATTACATTACGTTACATTACGTTACATTACGTTACATTACATTACATTACATTACATTACATACATACATACTAATATGGTAATTATTCTACATGGTTATATGGGTGCTGTTACCATGATTAAAAAATCCATAAACCCCACATAAACCCCACCCCCAACAGCCAACAGCCCCCCCGCCTGCGATGAAGCCGGCACAGGCAGCAGGGGATCGTCCTGGAAATCAAAGGACATGGCGGAGTACCACCAGCGCTCGAAGGCTAAACTGGGATAGCGCTTGCAGCCGTTGCTGCTGCCTGACCCAATTTTTCAATGGCCAAAATGGGGAGGGATTTTTTTAGGGAAATTTCTGGTGCAAGTGAGGTTGAAGCCATACCCAGCGGTGATCAGGATAAAACAAGATACTACAAACTGTTTCAGCAACTTCATCAAGCATCAAAGATCATCAAAGTGTGATGGATGCAGCTGCATGGTTGGTGAGAACTCATCAAAAAACAGCGACTTGGCAATCTGAGTGATCTACGTGGGTGTTCGGGAAAAATGACAAGTTGCCTGGAACAGAGGGGGCCAAACTTCAGGACATTATGTCAAAATGGCCCAGTGGGCAAGACATTTTACATCATCAAACTCTGGTTGGTGGTATACCTACCTCTCTGAAAAATATGAGTTCGTCAGTTGGGATGATGACATTCCCAATATATATACATATATATATGGAACAAATAGTCCATTCATGTTCCAAACCACCAACCAGAACTATATCAAACAAAGGCAACAACAAATCAAGCGAATTTGTCAGCCTATCAAACTGCCAGGTCTTCAAACCCCAGGTCAAAATTGTGCCCTGCTGCCCTCATGGGCCGCAAGGGGGTTACGGTTACCCTACCTGGTAGGGTAAAAAAAAGGGCTTGCCATAGGAAAATGATGGAACATGGCCCATTGATTCAGGATTGACCTATACTGGTTGGTGGTTTTAACATGTTTTAACCATCTTGAACAATATGAAAGTCAATGAGAAAGATTACCCTTAATATATGAAATGGAAAATAAAACATGGTTGAAGCCACCAACCAGTATATATGAAAACTATTCTCAAAGTAGTGATTTTCCATTGCAAACGGTTCAATGAACAGAGAGGCACCTGAAAAGAATTGTTTGTTAGCTGGACACCAAAGTTTAGTCAGATCCTTCGCTACAGCATGGTCAGTTGCGGGCAGGATTTTCAATAGATTTGAATAATCTTCATCCATCCAAACAAATACATGCACATATTATATAGGTAAATTGACAGTTGGTTAATATACTCTTATACAGTTAATTATACACATATGCACATATATAGTTGATAAATACCGTATGCAAATATGTTATCCTATTATAATCCCATTATTTTCATATCCAACATGGACATTAAGTCCAGTTCCGACCCGTAACCTTGGAGAGAGCCAGCTGGTTTAGTTGCAGTAAGGGGCCGCCAGTGGTGGTCGTCTGAATACAACAAGATGGTGCCCCAGTTCGGAATCGCGACAAGTTGAGGTTCACATAACTCCAATTTCACCAGGGTTTATCATCGATGATAGATATGGTTATGGTTTAGGGAGTTTAGTTTAGGGGGGGTTAAACCAACTTGTAACTGTGGGGGCACCACCTTGGATAGATTTATATCATGTTATAATCCAATAGTTCGCTTGGCCTAGTTATAAGCCGATTTGCCTATTGTTGAGGGCTACTTCCACTTCCTCTATAATATATATTTGGGAATCTATGCGCAGATTGTTTCGCAAAAAGTCTGGCATGTCTCACTTCGCCAAACATTTGATTCAATGGGTATGAATCAAGTTAATTAATGGGGTACCCAAACATGGAGGGTTGCTAACATGTTTTAGCGATGAAATCATGAACAAACAACTGCGTATGGGTCAACATTTTATGTTCAGTATTAATCATCCAATGATTATTACTATGGGTTTATCAACCATCCAATTATTAAGCATTTACTAACCATTTAATACTAGGTATAGGTTTATTTTTGGTATTAACCATCCAGTGATTGGGGTTTGACATAGACCCATACCCAATCGGGATCATCGTGCGATGGAACATGAATGAAAATGAGACATTCAGAAAGCAACCGCCAAATGGTTTATGATACGCAAATAACTATGGTTTATGAATGTTTATGAGTTATTTTCACCATCAATACCCTCTGGTAAACTAACATAGCTATGGAAAATCACTATTTTTAATGGGTAAATCCACTATAAATGGCCATTTTCAATAGCTATGTAAGCGTTTACCAGAGGATAATTATGAATACTTGGATTCCCAGTAATTCCAAACTCACAAGGACGAGTTGAAGTCCTTGTTTTCGCCAAGGTGCACCAGTCTTTCAATTTTCGTTTCAATGAGTCGAAGTACTTCCTCAGGACGCGAACTTTCAAAAGAAAAGAAAGAGCACCTTGGAACAGCCTAAATTGATGTGATTAACAATAATTAATAGTATAATTAATAGTGATTAATACTGATATATATATATGTGTATTACATATATACATAGTGATTGATAGTTGATAGTAACTATAGTAATTGATAGTGCTGTTCATTTCTTTCCCACATGCTTCTTGCGCCTCGAGCCTCAACTGGATTTTGTGCTCCTACAAGGTGGGGCCTAAATGGCCAAGTTGGTTTAGTTCACTCCAAGACTTGGTTCATAATTCCGAGTTCACTATGGTTTATGATACATAACTCTAGTATTCATGGGCTTCTTGATTAAAACCAACATAGCCATCACTGGGCCCAGTGAAATCGCACCATCCATTCGCCATTTTTATCCCCTAAAAGAAATTCCAATGATGATACCCCGATTCCCAGATTCCAATGGTCGGTTTCTACGTAAAAAGAAGAGTAGTATATGGGAAGCAAGCACTATGGGGAGTCCCAGCGGCCAGGGCATCGTACAGCCAAAAAAAAAACTCCGTCGCCAGATAATCCCACTAAAACAGTGATAGATTTGAAGCTGTTCTATCTCAACTTAGGGTGTTACTATAAATAATAGGGATTCCTGGAATGGATTATGATAGTCCCCAATATATTGGTTAGTATAATCCCCTATTGTAACTAATCAACAACGCTATTTTGAATGGCTCAAATAGTTTCCCTCCTGTAAACTAACATAGATGTGAACAAAATTCAGATTTGTTTAAAGGCAATCAGCAATCATCTATAAATGGATCATGTTCATTCATGTTCCACATATACAGTATCTGCGTTTCCCCCAGGGTAATGTGGGTAAAACAAGTTCATAAACCATGCCCCAGTCATCACAATTTTTATAGGTGGTATCTTTACCATTCCCAGTCATGGGTACCCACATTAATGGATATTAAAGGGACATAGTTAAAACACTTGGTAATGGGATAATGACCCATTGGTGGTCCATTACTACAAATCACCATTTTTATAGGTGGAATAAACCATTCCAAATGGGTAGTTTCTGATTGTTTTACCCACATTACTGGTTGGTGGTTTCAATCCCTCTGAACAATATTAGTCAGCTGAGATCATTATTCCGAATATATGGAGAAATAAAATTCATGTTCCAAACCACCAACCAGTAATGGTTAACCAACAATGGATAAATTATGGATATGTTTTTCAGTGATGATGATTGATGATGATTGGTGGTGATTGATGGAATTAAAGGTTTTGGCAATCAAACATGGTCTAATATTATTGATGTGCATAATCAAAGGCAAACCCATTAATTAAGAAATAATAGTATAAACATTCATATCAATGTTATACTATGATATTCATATTAATTATCATGGCTATTTGTGGGTATAATGAATCAACAGACCCAGCATCATGCGCTTCAACTCCGTCTGCACCGACACCGCCTTCGGCTTCGCCGCGTGCCCCACGTGCCCCACCTGCGAGGCAAAGGCCCGGGTGCTGCGGCAGCCTTTCAGCCCGCGCCAGCGCGTCGCATGGAGACATGGCGACCTGCCCTTGGGCATGGCGAGAAAAAGGATTAAAATGGTGGTGGAAATGAGGTGGCGAAGAAAAATGGCTGAAGTATATTAGGATATTATATATATATATACACATTAAATATATATATACATATATATATATAGAGAGATATTGATTACTGTAGATATCATTGTATATATCTACATCACTATAATTAATGATATATCATTATGTTGTTTTATGTATCATTATGTATCAACATATCACCGTCGAATAAAATCACGATATGTTGGAGTAGATATGCGTAAAGAATCGTAAAGGCTGACATAAGTGGGAATATGACCTTTATTCGTCATGGTTTGAAACCAGTTGCAGACTCCTTCTTTCACCATCTGTGAATGGCATGCCATGTTGCCAGAAAGCACATTTGCAATCCAAAATCAAATGCTTCCAAGATCTTCCAAGTAAGAATGTGAATCACCATGAATCACCTATCAAGCCCAGAAACAAGATTGGTGAGATAGGGTACCTATTGAGAATCCTCACGTATGTGAATCACCTATTGCGATTGGGGGATTGTTGTGCCCCCTGCTCTTATCAGTGGCTCAGCCAAACAGCTTCGTAGTCGTTTCCTCTCTGAGATCTTCAGTCGAAATCATGTGACTTTGCACCCTAAAAGGAAACCGCTTTTGTCAGTGGAAATGCATTTCATGGTTTGTAATAGAATCAACAACATCGCAAAAGAAAACAGTTAAATACAGTTTTCATATATGGGACGCATTGGCAAAGCCTCCGCTGCTTTCCGACAAATGTTTCGGCCAATCTTCAACAACAAGCGATTGACTCCCCAGACTCGTCTGCAATTGCTAGAGTCCTTGGTGCTTTCTATCGTGTTCTATGGCTCAGGAACATGGCCCCTCCTCAACCATCGCATGTACACCAAGCTGGCTCATGTTATCATTCAGTGGCAACGTCGCATTGCTTCCGACGGCTTCTGGAATGCGGATCGCAGCTCTGATGATGACTTTCGATCCCGATGGCTTTTACCAACGCTATCTGCAAGGTTAGCCAAACATCGTTTGCTGTATGCCTTCAAGATGGTTCAACATGCCCCACAGGACTTGATCACATGCATCACTGCTGAGGACGAGATGGCTGGCCGCTCCCCGTGGTGTTGTGCACTTCGCCATGCCATTGAATGGTTGCGACTTCATGATCCTCACGGCATTGCTCATAGCCATGTTGACACACCTGAGGCATTGATTCAATGGTTGCATGCGCATTCTCACGATGGTCCCTCTGTGGTCCGTCGACTGGCCCGACGAGCAGTCAAACAGGATCAGCTTGCCTTTGAATTGAAACAGAAAACCCGTCAGATCTATGAAGCCTGCAAGTTGCAAGGCGTTGTGTTTGACCAAGTTCCAGAAGAACCTCTTTTGGCATCCAACGCAGCGTTTCCATGCCTCACTTGTGGCCAAAGCTTCAGTTCAGTCCAAGGTCTTCAAGCCCATCGATGGCGCAAGCATCAGATATTTTCTGAGGAACGGCGGTACATCTATGACACCACTTATCGAGCTTGCAATCGCTGCTTCTGGACTGTTCAGCGTTTGCAACAGCATTTGAGGTGGAGTCGCCAACACCCCGATGGATGTTACTATGTGCTGCAACGATATTTCCAGCCACTTGATGCACCAGTCCAATGCAGCTTGCCAGAATTTGCACGTGGATTGTCACGTCTTCCGGCGAGTGTGGTGGAAGGCCCTATGCCAGACGTTATGCCTACGGTCTGGCAATTGCAGCAGCAAGAGAAGCGAGATCGCCTGATGCATCAATGGCGTCAATGTGGGTACCCTGATACTCTGCCTCTGGACTTTCAGCAGAATGTCTATGATCAGTGCACAGCAGTTACCTTAGATTGGCGTCAAACCACTGCCCTTGGAGATCTCTGTGAAGATCACTTGATGCATCGCTGGCTTTCTGCTTTGGATGACCTTGCGGACATGGATACCACCCAAACTCATTTGGCAACTTGGGCCTTTTTGAAGTGGGGACAGTTTGTGCTCCCAGATCTGGTGGAATGTACGGAAGACCCTGATTTTCAGATTTGCATGGATCGTGCCTTCTTTGAAGTGGCCAAATTGTTCGAGATGGATGACCTTTTGACTGCTCTGGACAGGCTTGATCGTGCTCGTGAACCAGTTGATCATTTATTGGATCCACCCATGGTGAACAACGACTCCAGACAAAGGGTGACACTTGAGCCATTTTCCCAGGGATATTCTGACCAAGCTTTGTTTTTGCGCCCTGTGATGCCTCCGGTGCTGACATGGCCTGATGCGTCAGCTGTCCCTGTGGTAATGGGCTACCATGAGAAGCCCACGTTGTTTGTGCTGCATATGTTTTCAGGCAGACGACGAGAGCTTGATTGTCACCATTGGATTGAAACCCTTGCTCCTGCTTTGCTGCCTGAGTACCAGGTGATTTCGCTTTCCATGGACACAGCCATTGATCCTCAGCTAGGTAACCTTTTGGATGGCATGAGCTTCAACCATGCAGTTGCCTTAGCGCGTGGTCATGCCTTTGCGTTGGGTATGACCGGTCCACCTTGTGAGACGTGGACGGCTGCGAGACATCTCGCCTGTGATGAACTTCATGGCGCAGGTCCTCGACCTCTCCGTTCGTGTCAGCAAGCGTGGGGCCTCCTGGGCTTGTCGATGCGTGAGCTTCTTCAACTTGGGACTGGATCAGGATTGATGCTGAACAGTATGCTCCTGGAAGTGCTGATCTCGTTGGCAGGGGGCGGCAGCATAATGGAACACCCAGCATTGCCTGAGGATGAAGAGTATGCATCCATCTGGCGAACGCTGCTTCGCCGCTGCCTCATCATGCGCGCTCCGATGGCTCAGATGGTGCGCATTGAGCAGTGGCGCTATGGAGCATTGTCGGTTAAACCGACCATCCTGAGAGGCCTAGGATTGCCCAAATTGGCGAAGCATCTGCATGCGTGCAGACAGCCCAATTTGAAGAGACCCACGGCAGTTCTAGCTGGCTTTGATCGCACCAAAGGGTGCTTTAGAACATCCGCGGCAAAGGAATACCCCGCCGGCCTGTGCGAAGCACTAGTGCGCTCTGCCTTTCAGAGCCTTAGGCTGCGCCTGCAACGCTCAGGCACCAAAGCTGTACAGTGGCAAGACTTTGACCCAAGTGCCCGTTCGTGGGCCCAGGCACTTGCGACTCAAAGCACAATGGCGTTTGCCCCATCTTTTCTACCGGACTACCAACCCTTGTAAAGTGTACATTTTGGTTGTCCGTTGTAGCGATGGCACTCATGTTGCATGTCCGCACAGTCCGAGAGACTTTCAGCGAGTGAATTGAAAAAAATATATACATAAATAAACCATATCAACACAGTACATAGTTACTCATGCAATGTGCACAAAATGCGTCTTAATATTTGTGTGTAGATTGATCGAATCCTTCATCTAAAAATGGAAACATCATAACGTCTGGGAAGTAGTCGCTCAAACCACCCAAAAGCCACCTACGAACAAAAAGACACTTGTCTCACAAAAAACTTGCTGCATAGCATGTGAAGTGACGCTTCCCTTCTTTTTAATGAGCCAAGCTCTTAATTTTTGAGGCCTTTCGTGTAATTACTTATGCAACCTTTTGCTGCGCAATGCCATGCATATCATGCAACAGAAGCCACGCATCTCCTTCAAAAAAAACCTGTCTTGACGGGGCACTCAATTGCAAAACAGACCAACAAAATGTCCACCCCCGACATTCCCCCCGTCCAGAAACACAAACAGCAAATGGTGCGATCCTTTTTGACCGCCAAAGCCACCACTTCCATCCGTGAAGTAAGCGCAGATTGAGCTCCCACACTGGAAGAAGTGGGGTTCAGGAGGACATGTCTTTGCATTCAGCCGGCACTGGCTGAAGTAAGCGCAAAGAACACCATCGTTGCAAGCACCACAGACGAAAGCACACTGCATCATCCCTAGAAGATCCTGGAAATTTGTTGCACATCAACGGTACGACAATTGTGTGAAACCATCATCTCAGTAGCTCTAGCCATACTCTCAATGGATTGGTTTAAGGGAAATTTTACAGGAAACCCCCATATTTATTGGTAAAAACTATGGTTTCCGGTTAAGATTTTCCCAGCAAAACCAAACCATTGATACTAGACATATAACACAGCCGTCTGTGTTAGCTCATGGTGTTCCAAGTCTAAAACTGGCGGGTTCGGGCTCGGCTCGGCCTGGTAGGCTGGCGGAGCGGAAGATCATCCACCGTTTGTCCACGTCAAGGATCCTATAGCCAAATATAGCCAACATATACATATATATATATATATATATATATAAAAATCATATTATATATATATATATATCATATTATATATGTATATATATATGTATATATATATATATAAATATGTATACGTATAGATATGTGTATATATATATATATATATACAATGATGACATGTGTAACATCGGGGGAAGCACGCACACATATTCCGCACCGCTTGCAGGTAAACTCAGCTTGAAGGAAATTCGAAATGTCCAAATGTCTTTCGAAGTGATCACTTTCAGTGAAGTGATTGGCTTTTAGCCTGTTCGCCCATGAAATGTATTGGTCAATTGTGATGATGATGATGATCATCATCATCCCTCGATGGAAAATTGTCCCACACACATTCCAAACCACCAACCAGATCAAGTGATGGTGATCCAACTTGTCACAGCGACTGACTCGATACAGAAAGAGGGGGATGATCTACCCTCTGGTGAACTAACATAGCTATGGAAAATCACAATTTTTAATGGGAAAATCCACTATAAATGGCCATTTTCAATAGCTATGCTAAATTACCAGAGGGTACATTACATGTGGCTTTGTCTTAACATGCGGTACCGCTCAAATGGCTACTTTACTAGGACAATGATGACAATGATGATTGATCACTGGAGTTTTAGGGTACCCTTTCTTCAAACAAACCCATGGTTCTTGCTTGGAAAGCTTCAATATTCATACCAATCCGTATGGGACAATGGAACGCTGACAGACCCATCATCCAGAAAAAACCAGACCCATCACCCAAATCCTATGGAGATCCAAGAAGCCACCGCTTTCTTGCTCCAATCCTATGTCCTATGTCCTATGTAGATGGTTGGGTTCCAAACAGGTTTGGTTCCACCCAGATCTCATCTAAAAGACTCTTTGGATATACCTTATCCGATGGCAATATTATCGCAGTACCAATAATGAACCCATCCCCTACTCTATCAAACTTGGGCTGTATAAACCATCCAAAATCATCCAAACATTCAAGATTCATTATTAGGTTTACAATGTTTACAACCTTCTACACTCTTCATCTCTTGTGCTGTCTGCCATTGGCACTACAGGTCTTCAAGTTTTCAAGGCTCTCCCATCCGTGCCTGGGCCGCTAAAGCTCGGTCTTTCCTTTCGAAACCTGCGGGAACGCTGAGCCATAGCTGGTTACCAGATGGTGATTCCCCCAGTCATATGGTAATAATCCCTTCTTCTTATTACTAAAACCTCCCCCAAATAAGGAAAAAAAGGGATTGGTGTGGCACTTCCAATTTTTTTTGGTTGGGCACAATTGGATTCTTAATTGTGGTAATTGAGAATCAATAGGAGAACAGGATGGTGAAACAATGGGTTCAACCCCCTATCAATAAAAATAGATTGCCACCTGAAGGTTTCTTATTAGGGTCCCATCTCACAAGTTTTATGTTTATTTTTATTATCGAGGTTTCAATGGAATATTAGGGGAAAGCTTCGAAATCAAGTTTTTGGCAATATCGTATATAGATTTTAATAAGGGATTTAATCATTTTTTTTTTTAACATTAGTTTTTTTTTGGTGCCCCTAGTACTAAATACCCCCCAATAATAAAAATAGATCACCGTGTTTACCAGTTGGGGGGGTGTTTTAGTAACGTGACCGGGAGGGCCATCTTTAGAGGATCTGGTCCCCCAGTAACGAGCCTTGGCGGCGGCGGATCTAGCCAGTCAATGCAAAAAAGAAGCCTACAGTTATGGCCCTTTACCAGTTATAAGTACTTAAAACCGGTAACCCCATTTATAGAATGTATAATCCCATTTATGACCGGGGGTAACTAATAAATGGCCATAACTGTAGTCTACCCGAGTTGGTAAGTCTCCTATCTCCTAAGTAGACTTAACCCCATTCATAAATGGATCATAATAAGTACGGTATAGTACGGTTATGAACCACAAAAAAGGCCATCGGAAGATCCTCCAAGGGGCCCATTTTCGGTCGGTGCTTTATAACAGGCAGTTTAACAGTTTGATCCTCTTGCACAAACGTATTGTGCCATTTGTATCTTTACTGTACTTGTGAATACAATATATTTATAATACATATCTAAAATATATCTAATTATATTATATATATAATCTATCTAGAATATATCTAGAATATATCTATAATGTTATCTAGAGTATACATGCAGTACTTCAGCTGTATGTACGTGTGAGTCTAAAGCATACATTATATATACGCATCAAGATATACGCGCCCTGGGAAAAGTCAGTTTAAGACTTACTATCACCTAATTGCATACCCATGCTGATGTAGAAACATAGAAGAATACAAATGCTGTGACAATGCTATGTGGCACCAGTACCAACTATCTGGGTAGATTATGCTAATTCACAAGATTGAAATAAGGCCACTTCGGGATAGCTACTCTTCCTAATCATCATCTCTGGTGATGTAGTGGTGATATTACGATGAAATTGATCCATAATCATATACTTTCATGTGCATATATATTATATATACGGTTGTATATCATCGGTTGTATATCGTCGGTTGTATATCCCATTCTATCTCACTTATCAATTATCTTCCAATTAACGGCAATTGTTTGGTCAAATCATTTAAAGCGATTTAAACCCCAATTCTCCCTTGGTCTTGATGGTTAAAATCCTACCCTCTGGTAAACTAACATAACTATGGAAAATCACAATTTTTAATGGGAAAACTCACTATCAATGGCCATTTTCAATAGCTATGTTTGTTTATCAGAGGGTAATGTTCCTTTAATTAGTTTGGGACCATCGCAATGGTCTTCAACATGGCGATGCAAAGCACATGGCCATGGGGCCACCTTGTAGGTGATGGCTGAACTCCTCTCCTTCCAATCTCGCCAAGCGGTTCCTGGCCAGTACAAGTTCTGGGGCCGTTGGTGGTTAGTCATGGGGATATTCACCAATAATCGATGATTCATGGAGAATTTTGATGGATAAATGCGGTAAACCCTTCAATCTACTCAAGTTCAACTGCCCTCAAAACTACAAACTGAAAACCAAAAACGGGCGATCTTCAGGACGAAGATCGCCACAACCCCGCAGTTGGCTGGCTTGCTGCAATCAGTTCAACGTGTGGTGCTGAGTGAGTCAAAATAGTCAAATAGTTTAATGAACATTAATGAACCAACAGTTATCCTAGTCCGCAGACCCAGCGGACCTTCTTCTATTCTCACTTCATCTTCCATCTCAAGCTTTGCTTCGGCCTGCGTTTTCGAAACGGTCTTCGGATGGTCAAAGGCGGCTGGCGTTTTGCTGCCCAAACATCCACACTCCAGAGGAAATGATCATAGTCGCAAACTCCAACATCGGAAATGAAACCATTTGGGCATGGTTTCAGTTAGTAACTTATCATTTGTAAGCAGGTGGTTGTGATGTCTTTTTGATTTTGAAAAGGTACTCCCACTTGAGTACTCAGACATGTGGGAACAAAGCATGATATAAATCATGAATGAAAAATAATGAGAGCATACTCACTTGTAGACTTCGGAAGATCATGCTGTAGTAATCTTGAAAAAAGTAGAAACGTCTAAACATGCCATCAAGATTGTAAAGAACATGTCCCCTTTTCATACCTTTGCAACATCTTTTTGGACCCCAGGAGAGTCCCCGGTGGCCTGAAGTGCTTCCACATTTTTGGCCGAAAGACTTAGCTCCTGCCATGTGGAGTCGCCGATGGCGACTGAGACTGGTCAACCCAAGAAAAATCAAGAACACATAAAACACCAGTTTCACCCAGGGTTAATGTTAATTGTTTTACCCAGGATTGAAATAAAGGTTTGAATTTCACCTAATGAACCGTTTAGTAGTCGGGAGGCTAGAAAATTTTATACTATCGAGATATATATGTTCGGAAATTCTCGGTTTTGGACTGTATTTAAAAAATAGATCCCCAAAAAGTGACTGATCATTGGACAACCACACGCGGGTCTGTAACCACGACACATGGGTTTATGACCGACAGGAGTTGGCATATACCACCAACAAAGACAAACATGGCTCAATAACCAGATACCAAAAGTGAAACAAATTGGCTGGTCACTGTCTGGCTAAACCATGCAATGCCGGCTAAACAATTGTGACACATCTATTTAATGATGTTTTATGACTTTCCTCCAGAAAATTAAAGAACAATGGATCATCTTTACATCTATCACCAGGTTTTCCCGAAGTCGATCAATGAGTATGATTTAGCTTCAGAATTACTTAAAGACTTAAGGACCAATAATTTCAATAACCTATTGAATAGCCTTCATAACCTGATTATCATCCATAGTTTCCATAGTTTTTGAGGCTATCTTAAGGACCTTAAATCGTCACCTTTCAATAGCCTCAACGTTTCAAAGCTAGCGCTGGCAATAGGCTTAGCGGTTTGGAAGATCAAAATGCTGAGATGTTTGTTCTGGAGCCCATGGTTTTACCCTACCCAAATTGATGAAATAAACATATGATATATATATATATATATTACATAATAGAATATAATATAATATATTATATTATATTATATTATAATATAATATAATATGCAATAATACAATATAATATAATATAATATAATAAAATATAATATAATATAATATATTAAATAATATAAAATAATACAATATAATATAATATAATATATTATAATATAATATAACAAAACAATAAAAAGTAATAATATAATAAAATAACATAATATAATATAATATATTGTCATATAATTTAATATAGTATAATATAATATAATATAATGTCATATAATTTAATATAGTATAATATAATATATTATATTATATTATATTATAT
>Ga0126342_10007844_pt1 | contig 19100 bp, 23 predicted proteins | sample Cyp1metagenome_FD_92528 | JGI IMG/M metagenome (GOLD analysis project Ga0126342, IMG submission 92528) | Coral microbial communities from Lord Howe Island, Old Settlement Bay, Australia - Cyphastrea 1 metagenome | ecosystem: Host-associated > Invertebrates > Cnidaria > Coral ... | reverse complement strand
GGGGGGAAGTGAAAATTCTTAGCTTGGGGAGCCCCCACGGGGGAAAACCACCCTTAGCCCCTCTCACGGACCGAAATAAACTTGCGGTGTGGGCGGCCACCCCACGCGAAGCGGGGTGAATATTGCAAAATGTACAAACGTAAAGTGGACCATTTGGAATTGCCGACTCACCTTTTGCACTCCGGTTGGTCTTTGACCGGGGAATCTTTCGATGCCTTCAAACCGGCATGCGGCAGTGCGTGACAGACCGGTTGTGACATTGGTTGTTGCTCCTTCAGGTCATTCAAGCTGCGGCCGCTGCGGCCTCCTGCTTTCTTTCTGCGGCTGTGTCGCTTGGACCTCAAACAGTCGCAGCTTGGAACGCATTACCGCAAGAATAAGTTACAGCAACCCCCAAAAGACAGACAAGTAATTAAGTAATTTACATATATTATAATTATATTTAATTGTTGATTACTATTTTAATGATGGATGTTGCTTTTCTGTCCTTGTGAGGGTTGCTATATAAACGATCTTCGCTCAATTTTGAAACCGGATGAAATCATGGCACGCTGGGTATGCTCTTTTTGTGGTTTCTGCGGTGAGGGAGGTGAAAATGACATTCCTACGGCTTTCTGTCCCTGACCTTGCAGCACAAATCAGCACAGTACTTGCTGAAATGGGGAGGCCATTGTCCTGTGACCAGCATCACAATGTTTGCCAATGTCATATATGTCATGAAGAGTTTCATCTAAATGGATCTATGTAACGTTGCAAGCTGCAACCCCCACATCATCGTGATTCTTGCGCCCTCTCTGTGACACTTGCTCTAAACAGCTGCCCTCTCAAACCACAATGGACTTTAAAAGGCATCATGCCAGCCAGAGTTTTGATGAGTTTTGCATGTGAAAACAAAATCCCACAAACTACAAACATCTGAGTCATCTGAGATTTCGGGTGCTTGAGGAATTTTGCTGGACCTAACACTGACTATCACTGACTATCACTGACTATCCTGTCCTGGAAAGCTCCGGAAAAGCCTGGAGTCTCCAGTCGTGATGACCTGGGTGCAGAGAGAGCATGTCTCCGACAGAATTGCTGGTAGCACGCGATGGAATCCACAGAAGAATGATGAAAACTTATTTGAAAAATATTGACAAATGATGAAACATGATGAAACATTCTGAAACGTATAAAACTAAAACTGAAAATGACTGAAAGTTAAAAGGAATTGTGTGTGTGTATGCGAGTTTTGCCATGCCTCGAGAAGAGCCTGCCACTGCTCAATCGCGAATGCGTGGGGCTGGTGCGCAAGGGAACGCCCCCGTGCAACACCGACACTGGCTGTGCCCCCGACATGCTGCTTTGAGCCATGCTTCCAGTAGCCCAGTTCTGGAAGCTGCAACAAATGTACCCAGCACACACAGCACATGATATCAAGCAATGGTAGGTCTGTGGTGCATGCGACACAATAAATAGAATGATGCAGCATCACTGGCGATTGGCGACCCAGGCGTTTTTCGCACCAATGCCATAATTTGGAACAGAACATGGGTCTAGTTGCTACACGTTTCTACACTTTCTACACTAAATGGCTCAGCAGCGAAGGCTAATCAGCACTTCTGGACATTGCTTCAGAACTCCTTGCTGGCACTGCTAATGCATACAATGGCGTACATGGCGTACCTATGCGTACCTGATATACATGTGTCATCCTGAGGCATCCTCCCTACTCGAAGAGGACCACATCTTTGGAGACACATTCTTCCAACCTTTGTGAATCTGATTTCTCCATCTGGCTTCGGCCAGCAGGAAATGGCACGTGGATTCTTAGAATGCAATTTTCCTCAGCGGGGTTTGTAGAGGAGTTTGGATCAGCCATGGATGAAAGAAGAGGATTGCTGCCACCTTTCTTCTTTGTGGAAGACAATCTGCCACATAGATTTGGGCCCCATTCCGCATCTCCGACATCACTCGTGCCACTAACTTTTGTAAGTTGCCTTTCAAACAATTCAGCAAAGCGTTGACATGTGTTCCATCGGCTCTCATGACGGCCGTTGAAGAAGCCGAAGCTCGGGGGCTCAATGGCTCCTGCAATTTGGTGACAGTGCGTGCAGACCAATTTGCTGCTGCAAAATGTTGCCTACAGTATGTTCCTTTTTTCGTTCTTTGGCATCTAAAGACGTGTGGCTTTGTAAACAAAACATGTTGCTGCTCAAGGATACTCAGGGCAATATAGAATATAATTACCAGAACTGTCTCCTATTCAAAGTACTTCAAAGCTACTGGCGGAAACTGTTGTTGCATTGAAAATCATTCAAAACCAAGGCTTTGCACGGCTTTGCTTCGTCTCGTCCTGATGCAATTTCACGAAGCTCTTGTTCATTCATCATCACGATTCGTATCCGCAACATTCCAACATCATCCTTCCCCACTGGCTTGAGTGGGGTGATGAACCATCTCCCTGAGGCTTCCGTTTGCGCACAGGTCAGCGTGAACACGTACCATGCCGACTGGTAATAGGACTCGACACGTCGTGCTTCGTTGAAGAAAACATGGTAAGGTGCAAAGCAGGAGCTCAAGTGGTTGGTACAAGTGGTCAGCACGTGCCACTTGTCTTCTTGAGATAGCTGGGTCACTAGGAATGGTTCATTCTTGGCTACTGCCATTTCGGCTGTTCGCAACACGTTGGCTAGCACAAATTCATTCCGGAAGACCTCTGTAATGGGCTTCACAAACAAGGTCCTCTTCTCAACCCGGCCCAATGACTTCAGGTGCTCTGTTGTGAGGAGGACAGCCTGGAAAAGTCACGAGGACAAAGCTTGTCACTTCAAGATCTTTGACTAATTACATCACAGAAACATGCTGAACAACTAGATATGTTCTATCGTCATTTGGCATAATAGGAATCCTTCGTCTGCATTAAATGATGACCATCCCCCAAGATAATCAGGCAATTCACCCAAGCTTTGCCACTGGACATTTACATATATAGTATATAATGAATATATATATATATATAATTACACACTATTAATAGATATATATATATATGTATATATATATACTAATACCAATCATTAGGTCAACCAGCTGCAACTTATTGCACGGAACTCCTGTGATTCGGACTGTCACCACGACTAACTCCACCCGTTGCCTGTGAGCAGCGGAGCACAAGACCCAGCCTGCACCACACTGAGGTCCACATGCCTCCGCCAAAGCGATTCGGCCTCTTGTTGTTGAAACCGCCGGATCAAGTCCTGGCCAGAGCACGCCAGGATCAGATCCATTCAGTTACAGTGATTGTGATACTCTGAGAACAACTAATAACAAGAGAAACAAGCTCCTGAAGATACCTAACGAGGACGGCAACCGCACCCCCTGCGAGCATCGCCCAAATGGTGTTCGACTTCAAGTTCTTCAACCTAGGCTGCTATGGGATTTCAGATCTTTTTGCCGTGCCAAAAAGATCAAGTTGAAAACTATTCACAAATCGATTCAACTTGTGGCTAGTTGGTTGGTTTGTGCACTTCAGCTGAGACTCAGAGCGGCCAAGAAGGATGAAAGCGTCAAGCGTGGGCCCTTTGCCACAGCTGCAGAGGCAGCCATGATGGCAATCCTTGAAACAACTTGAAACAAAATGAAATGACTTTTCTGCCCGCCTCTTCAATGCAGCTTTGTACAGTTTTGTGTATGCCGATCCTTGCTGATCCTAATGATCTTACTTCCAGTTCCAGTCTTGCATGTTCATCCAAGCTCAGCACCCTTGACGCCCAGGCCGGGAACTCTCTAGCATTTTTCATAGAAATGGCTTCGGTCAAAAATGCCAACAACTCCAAACATGTAAACCCACCGCAAGATCTTCAAGTTCAAGCCACCAATTCCTTACAAAGAAGTCATGAGTCAACATGAGTCAACATGAGTCAACATTAATTACAAACATTGCACTTCTATACACTTCTGATTCTGAGATATACAGTAGTCAGGCTCTGATGCAAGCTGCACAGTCTTGTCCCTCAAGCAATCACGCAAGTTGGTCGCGAAAATTCAGCCTGCCGAGAAGCAGGGCTTGCCGCCTTGACTTTGATGACTCAAGAGAAGTTGTTGACAACATGTGACAACTGCTGTGGCATCTTGCAAGAATTGTGCGAATTTGTGAGCCAGCCAAGTTGCTATTAATCCAGCGTCTTACCATGGGACACTCTTGCTTTTGGCATCTGATGAGGTCATAACATGTCATAACATGTCATAACTGTGATGAAGGCGCATGCATGTCACACAGCAGCACATCTACAAGTTCATTGAATTATATTGAATTGATTATAAACGCTCCATGGGACTCTATGGTTGCGAATGGACGTAAGGTCGTGCCCACAAATGTCCACAGCTCGGAATCACTACCAGCAGCGGCCTTGGAAGCGACGAAAATCATTTTCCCTGCCAGGCTTCTAAGTCGATGCGCTGGAAAACGGGCGTTGGCTTTGGCCCCACCTCGAGGATGTTGGATGAAACAGCAAGTCTGCGCATACTGAGGTCGCAACTCATACTACAACTGATGCCGGATGATAGGAGATATACTGAGTCTGTATCGGATAAACCGTGATAAACCTCATCTCTCTGACACACCTGAAATCGACAAAATATGACTGAGCTGGAAGCTGAGCCAGGAATCCTGAGTGAAATGTAGCCAAATGATGTGCATAATTTCTGCATAATGAAATTCATGATGTCGAATTCTGGAAGTGTCTTTCTGGAATTGTCTGCTAATTATACTTCAGTTTGACTTGGTTTGACCATAGATGTCTATCATTGGTCTATCATTGGTCTATCCAAACATTCCAAGTATTTCCAAGTCCAAGGATCACATCCCACCTCCATGCAGTGTCCTTCCAGGAGAGCTGGCCTAGATTCCGATGCAGCATGCGGCAGCAAAAGCCAACCCCGTGACCCCGTGCCATGTGTGACTCGCCATGACTCGCCTTGGCCAAGACCGAACTCGGCCAGAATCTTTGCGCTTAGTCCCGGTGTGACAGGAGAAAGAAGCACAGCGCAAATGCGAACACCTGCACCAAAACCGCTGAAATCCGCTTGGTCAAATTCAAGGCGTTCAAATATGTTCCAATATGTTCGATTGCCTTCAAGGTCATCCCAGTCACCTGGTCACCAGAAGCTCACCCCAGAGTTACCCCTGAGGGCGCCTTCTGCCATCACTAGAAGCTCACGCAACGCCAGACTTTTCTCCTCATCGCTAGTGTTCTTCTTTAACTTTGCCCAAGGCTCAACCTCATGGCAAGCGCTTGAATGCCAGCAGGAAGCAAAGCAGGACACAAAAAAAAAGGTGTGTATGACAAAGCCATACAATGCCAAAGCATCTGCTTGCCTCGTTCATTCGAACGTTGGCAACCGTCGCGATTTCGAGCGCTGTGGCGACGGCCTGAGAGACACTTTCGGCAACAGGGAAGCTTCAATTGGTGATGCTGATTGCAGACATGATCATGGCATTAGCCAAGGCCTTTTTGTGGGAATATGATTGAATATAATTATGTATACTGTATATTCTTAATTTATTATGTATTCTTGTTCCCTTGCTGATCATTGCTGATCATTGCTGATCATTGCTGATCATTGCTGCATTCGCAGCTTCTGATATTCTGAGTCTGAGGTATCCTCTCAACAAAAACCCGCTGTATCCCGCTATGTGCCTTGGGGATATCTGTCTGCTCATAGCAGGCGGCAACAGCTTCTGGAGCTTTCTCTGCTGCAGTTCGGACCTGGTCCCAAAAGCGAATGCGAATGATGCGAATGGAACCTACTGTAATTGATACTTAATTGATACTTGTTGTAACACTTGTTGTATCTTTTTGCATCAGTAATTGGCCCTGGCAGTTTGGAGCCTCTTGTCCGATCAATGCAACATATTGCAACTAAGGATAGCTGAGGCAATGGACTGGGTGATCGTCGAATACAGCTCCGTCGTCCACCAAATCCAATGGGGAAGCTGGATCTGCCAGGTTCTTTCGTAGAAGCGTTAAGATTCGATGGACCAAATTTCCAAGTTCGTTGGCAAGGCTACCTGGCAGGCCAGGATGCTACAGGCTCTGCACTCTGCGCAAAGCCTCTTCAAGCAGAGGATATGCTGTTTTTATACGTGACATGTGCACATTTGTGCACTGGATGTGCCAAGTTGATCCAAGTTGATCCAAGTTGCTGTTGACTCTCTTGATGAAGGTCTCATAGCTGAAGTCACCATCTAGACCAAACGAGAGACAACTGGAGAAGAAAAAGCGAACCGCATCGGAACCAAAGTCGTTCACCAAGGGGATGGGCTCCACGACATTTCCCAATGACTTTCCCATCTTTAAGCCATCCTTTGTCAGGAACCCATGCGTGCAAATATGCTTGGGCAGTGGAAGCCCTGCAGACATCAGCATAGCTGGCCAGTAAATTGCGTGAAATCTCATGATATCTTTTCCAATGACATGTACATCAGCGGGCCATCCGCGTTGCAGAACGGTATCCAAGGTTGCCGGATCCTCTGGCCCCAGCAATGAGGACAAGTACCCTAGAAGCGCATCAAACCAAACATAGATGACCTACAGGGCATGTTGCACTTGCAGGCACAGCACACCCCAACGAATAGAGAGAGGCATGATTCGGCATCATTGTGATGAAATTGGAAAGCCTCACTTTAAACAGTAAAAATCGTCATTCTGAGGCTACCTAGGATTATGCAATATGAATCCGTATGATATCATTGATATCATGATTTTCCGGAATCCTTTCGCGGAAACGGTGTAACCTTTTGACCCCATGACACCTGTGAATCATCTCCTGGAACTGGGATTCCCCAAGACGTGCTAGCTCTAGAAATCGAAAAATCACGTTTGTTGTCTTCCTCCAGCCACACGAGAACTTGGCTGCGGCGACTGGTGGGCAAAATGAAATCTGGATTCTCCTCCAGATGCTGCCGCACTGCACCCCAATACTTGGAGAGCCGGAAGAAGTAATTCTCTTCACTGCGCCACTCACATTCCTTTTGGTGTATTTTGCAAATATGTCCCTCTGACATCTCATCCTCATCCAGGTACGCTTCACAGCCAACGCAGTAGAAACCACTGTAGTCTTTCCTTGCTTGAACAGAGCTACAGATCGGACGCTCAAAGTAAAGAATACATTTATGCCTATATGCAGATATGTGCATCTATAGATAGATATATAGTGTATATATATATGTGTGTGTATGTATATATATATATATATGCATGCACATGTGCATAATATGTACATACATACTATACATAATAATATATATATATGTATATGTACGCATATAATTACATAATTACTATATGTCTATTACTATTACATATTACTATGTTTTACTATATGTTACTATATGTTACTATATATATATATTACTATGTATTACTATATATTACTATATATTACTATATATTTACATTGATTTGTAGTATATTACATAATATTACACATATATATATAATTATAATATATATATATATTATACAAATATGTTATATAAATAGATAATAAAATTTTATAAATATTGTAAACACATATCAACACCTTATTCTTGTCTACAGGCCACAATCATCCGCGTCTAATCCCAAACCAGATGCGCATGTTGAGAACACTTGCAGGATGACAAGGGGCTTGTAGATGTCGCCATTGTCCAGGCATCGCTGCCACATTTCATGGACAATTTCCTTCATTTCCCACAGGCTGAAAATTTGTTCCATCTTTTTCCAGATGGTCGATTCTTATAATTCTTTTTACTCGCTAGTATTTAAGAGACCCAGGGCAAAATCAGTGTCATTTGTCAATCCTTGTTGCTGACCCTCCAACATTCTGCAACCAAACAGTCCATCCTTGTGCTTGGCTGGAGTTGTCCGCGCGAAATGATCTGGCTGCACCTTGAGCAAGTCCCATAAATCCTGAGTGGGAAGTAGGTCGGAAGGCATGTTTGGAGAGAGGTATGATCTGTAACTGGTTTGTTATGGTTTGTTCATTTTGCAGCGTGCTCAGAAACTCAGCGGCGCCCAAGTCTGTTCATATACAGTAATCATTGTTAATTACAGTAACCCCTTGTAGTAACTATAACATCGCTCCGCACAAAGTTCTCTGAATGACAGCTTCTTCCCGTCCTGGAACTCTGTTGCTATCCCGTCGACGAGCTCTTGTGGAGTCTTGTCTTGACCAGCCTCTGGGACTTCACTGGAGGCACTCTGCTCCAACTCCATTGGTTCTACTTTCCAAATCTGTCCAATGCGACAAAGATCGACAAAGTCTGCTTTGTGACCACTGAGAATATCTGCTTCAGTTACTTCAGTTGGGCATATTCTGTGCTTAAAACATCTTCACTAAATACTTTATTATATAATCTTTATTAAACATCCCATGACGTCCCATGAAGGTCCCCTTGCGGCAAGGGAGCCGCTGTTCGCGCAATCTTCTCGCCATGTTCATCCATGCCAGTCACATAGTGAACTTCTGCTTCTCGCAGCTTCCCATACCGCGCCATAACATCCGCCGCAATCGCAGGGTACGCGCTTCCTCAACGTTCAAAAAATACATCATAAAAATGCCTGAACCTGGCAAATCCATGCAAATCCTCGCAACCTCTTGAAATCCTCAGACCTTTATAGACCTTTGTAGAAATGGTGCTGTTGGACCTCATTTTTCAGGTTTGGCTCCAATGTGCGGAGAACCGTTCGCATAGAACAGTGGGGTCGTAACCATCAGCTTTTGAAGATTGCCTGCCAAGTGCACTGCATACTGTTCAAAAGGATACACAAGGTAATGTCTGTTGTTTGCTTTCATCATTTATCTAATCTGACTGAATGGCAGGCGTGCCGGTTAGACGGCAACAGTCCAAACAATGGGAGGATCGACCCTTCTCTTCTTCAATCCCAAGCATGAAAACGACACTGCCTGCATCATTCTTGTCCAACCGAAGTCTTGGGCGTCTACTGCTTGCCACATCTTCCTCACAAGTTGACATTTCTGCGCAAAGAAATTATGAAGGCAGGTGCAACATGGCCCCCCAACATGGCTACGTGCAGGTTGAGGGAAAAAGGACCCATTGCCCTACTGAAAGAGCCGCAAGTCAAAACAAGGAAGCACCGCTGCTGATCAAACCAAGCACAAATACATATATATATATATGTCAATACATTTCATGTACATGTCGACCTTTAAGACTGCCAGAAGGGCCTCCACTTCTTCTTCTATTGTAGCTGCCGACGTCACCGCAGTGGCACGTGTCCTCAAAAGTCTGACCTTGGCCGAGAGGAAAAGGAACTTCAGAAGATATCAGAAGTCGAAGTGTCAAACAGTGTCAAACAGTGTCAGACAAATGCTCCACCTTTCGGCCTCCGATCCCCAATGATCTTGGTGAATAGTGCTCCAGACGCTCCAGGATATGGAAGATTCTGCCAGTGGTGTCCGAGGATCAGGAGGCTGGACGTCACTATTCAAAACCTATCCTATCTACGGTAGAGATCGGTAGAGCAGGTTCATGCGGTTCATTTTAATTTCAAGGGGCGGGATGTTTTCGGCAGAATAGCATCCGCAAATAGAACTTACAATTGGTGATACCGATACCTACATTTTGCTCGACTTCCCAGGATCCATTCAGGCACGAATGTCTCTCAAGGTTCTTTCACAGTATCTTGTGCAGTTGTATCAATTTTGTTATCAACACAATACCGATGCTAGGGCTGAGGATGGCTGAGGCATTGGCAGACTTGCTTGGCCGAGACAGGAAGCGCGAGTAGCACACGCAGCTCAAACAGCTCAAGCCAGCAACTGTTGCATGCCTGACGTTAAAATCGCCCTGCTCTCTCAAGGCACGAGGAGCTGGTGCAGCTATCAAGCGTCTCCAATTCTGCGCCACAAACCGTCGAGAAGCAGCAATAGAAGCTCCAGGCTGCAGAGGTTGCAAAGGCTGCATGATGTCACTATATTAGCAACGTCATTCAAGCATCCTAAAAGCAGCGAAAACCTTGAGCCGATGGGACCATGGGGCCAAAAAGGAACATCTGCCACACAGAAGGTATAGATTCTCGCCAAGAGGGGCAAAAAATGAAACAATTGAAATGCAATACCAGGGCCTGTCTCAGCAACTCGTGCAACAGCAGCAGTTGCTTTTTGTGACAAGAGTTAGCGCACAAGGTCACAAGAGACCCCAGGCATATCCCCCCAACACAATGCACCCGGCCATGAACTATTCAAATGTCATCCGCGCAGTAGATGATATTAGATGATAGTAACTGATAGTAGTTTTTATTATTATTTATTAGTTTGTATTAGCCTCATATATGTTAGCATAGGGATGCATAGGGCGTGTTTGCGTGATATCGATCCAAAATGATCCAAATAGGTGGGCGGATGTGGGCGGATGTGGGCAGGTGCATTGCAACCCCTGGGGATGAGGATATGCAGCCCAGCCTTCCCCTTGCAGGGAGAAGCTTTCGAATGCGCGGGCTTGATTCCACCACTAAATCATCTAGAAATATCTAGAATAACACAAGAAAATAACGAAGTAACGACGCAATAGGATTCAAAAGATCTTGCTTTCGGAACCAAGCCACTCTCACCAAGAGGTTCTACAAAAGACCAAAACCACTCAAGAGATCTCAAGAGTTTAGCAACTTGTCCATGTCAACTAAATCTTCTTTCCGGTTTTCATCTGCTTCATGGTTGACATTGTCTTCGTTTTCATGTATGCTGGTGGTCCAGCCTTCTTCTTTCGTTCTGCCTTGGCAAAAGCAAATCACTTGCATGGCATGCAGCAGGGGCTAAAACGAAGTTTGATAAGTTGACACATGAGATCACAAAAAATGAACACCATCCGAGACACTGGATACCTTTTCGTTCCAACATCCCCGCGGGTCAGCCCACGCTCTTGGAAGAAATCATCCGTGGTCTTCTCATCTTTGTTATACATCATGTCCAACTGCAGGGTTTTGGTTGGCAGCTTCAACCACCAAGACAAGCCAGCCGTGGCGAATATCGGTCCAAAGATCACATAGGACGACTTTTTGGATCACTTAGGCCGACAATCTCGGATGTGGATTCACATCTTTAAGGTTTATATTTAGGGAGGGACTGGGGACTGGGGACAGGATCATATTGGGATCCACTGGCTACACGCCTTTGGGTGTTATTTTTAGGGGTGTGGATCTAAAACAGGTGACAACTGGGACCTGGGAGGGGACAGAGGGGACCACTTCGGATATATGAAGATATCTTATGATATCTTTCTATTGCAAATATAATATAATCATGCATCTGTGACGTAGGCCTAAGCGAGCCAAAACGTAGGCCTAAGCGAGGTACTGACCGCGAATATCACGCAAAGCATATTGGTGCCAGTTTATTGCACATGACATATTTAATAATTTAATCAATTTCAATCCCGTGTTTGCCTGCCAATTCCGAGGAATGGGTCGCAAAGTGCGGAAAATAATTGCTGCCAACTTCTCCCCACTCTTCAGCAGAACATCCTAAGCACATGAAATGCCAAGGGTTGTGGGATGTTGTGGGCCGAAAGGAAAAACATCCTGAAAATCAGACACCCGACACCCATCAACCCCTGACGTTCAAAGCTGAGGCAAGCGCACTGTTGGGCGCAAAATCGATGGTGGGCAGCTCACTGGGACCTTCCCGCACTAAAGGTCGCTGCCAGGCAGAGGATAGCTCTGCTCCCAGACTACATGGGAGAATTGAACACACGATGTCACAATATTGTAGCACGCAGATATACTACATATACTGCATATATGCTACATCGAGTACATCTACTACATCGAGTACATCTACTACATCGAGTACATCTACCACATAAACGACATATACGACAAATACTACATGTACACATACTACATACACTACATATACTACATATACTGCATATCCTGCATATCCTGCATGACAGAATCTTCTGCACTCTCGTTCCCCGCTGATTGCACTTGAAACATCTTCAGAATGTTACTCCTTGAAACCAACACCCTGCCTGGACAAGCGCAATACTTCAGCAAGGAACCATTGAAAGGCACCGCGTCCACCATACCCTTGCTGGTTTCCAGAGCCCACTCCATTCGTTTGTAAGGTACGTGCTTCTTATTCTTGCACAATTTGCCCCACCATGCCACGTAGTAACCTTTGGGCAGGTTCCGAGTAGCCACGAGGATCTTTCCAAAGCGTGGATGCTTCACGGCCTTTAGGGACGGATCGCCTTTCTTCATACCTCAAAAGCAACAAAACTCGGATGATCTCGGATGTGTCAAGTTGTCAAGTGTACAAAAGGAACCATAATTTCTGGAAAACACTGCGACCGTCAAACCCACTCCATGACACGCAGTGTGAAAGCATGTGCGTCGACTTCTGCTTTTGTGGGTTGCTCACTAATCTCACTATGCTCACTTGCACGAGATTCGCAACATTTCGCAACTAATGTGTCAAATTGTTTGCCAACTGCCTCATCACCGAGGCACAGCCCTTGCAATATGGCATTAACTTTGTTGCCCTGGGATGTGGGCAAGCACGTCCCGAACGAGATGTTGCCATACATCCACCGCTCTTGGGCAAGTACTGCCCTGATGCCGAAAGTCGGCCTGAGTTCATTCTCCATCCGAGCACATTCTGGCCAAAAAACACAAAAAAAAAAACACTTAAACATACTTGAACGACTTGAACATGCCCAGCCTTGGGCAGGAACGTGAGTTGCTTTCCCCATCAAGAAAGGTTATGCCAACAGGCCAAGAGAAACTACGTAGACCGTATACCGAAGAAGGACCGCGAAATGTTTTTAGAATAATTATGTGCTGCACTTTGGTTAAGAATGCGACGTTTAAAGATTTCTCATGCATTCTAAACCGGTCATTAGGAACATATATAATAACGTGTCACGAGTGTTGGAGCCAGTATAGCTAAGAGTTTTTGATGCCGCGTCTGGTCATGTCATGTTGCTGCGAACCAGACACGCCGCAGGGAAGAAAACATCGTTAAGTTCCTTGTGAACATGCCGGCAAATTCACCAGGCAATGAAATGTCCGTCGCAAATTATTTATGGTCATCTACTTAATAACTTAATATAAGAGGCTTTCCCAGGCCGCTGCGTCTGAAGGAAACAGTATAATTTTTACTGTGTGCAACGATTTTGGCGAAAACGTCCAAGAAAAATGGACCATCAAGACTAACAGAATGATGCAAACATGTAAAAAATGATTCTAAGGCTAAGTCAAGGCGAACCGTATCATCGCCATAGAAACCAGCATGTTGATTGTAAGTTGAGCTAAAAATCAGCGAAGGCCTAGCGGTATATATACGATTATATACGTATATAATTATAATCATACCTCTCAAATCATCATGTATTGAAATCATTTTTGTAAAGTTGTGCCCACAGGGCAAAGTCTTTAAATTTCTCTCTTTCCATCGCCCTTTCCGAGAGATCCGTATGCCATTTTTATTGTTGAAAGGGTGCAGGGCACATTTGGTTTGATTGATACTGTAGGTTTGCGGATGTTTTTTGTTTTTGATGCCATTGAATGGCATTGTTTTTCGGTGGCGCCTTCAATGTTTCCACATTTTTGTCGCGATTTAGTTCATTATGAGAATTGTTTTTTCTGTTTTAGTAATCCTGATTTTTTTTATTCGGCATAAACCTTATGCTTATACGGTACCATTGGGACTTTGGTTTTAATCCTGCCATGTGTGTTATGATTTTGCTGCTGGCCATGTACTTCTTGGACATATTTTGTTGGTTTTGTCTGTCAGAGATTTTTTCTTCAGGATGTTTTAAAGGGTTTACAAAATCCAATAATTCTGGATAAATTCAACCATTTCAAATCCTTCCAAATTTATCGGAATATAACAGGGATTTAATCCATTTTAACCCCAGTTTATCCAAATTTAACCAACATTTATCCAAATTTAACCAAAATTTATCCAAAGTTAACCAGAATTTATCCAAAAATAAATTGCCTGGACTTCTGCCCCAAGGCAGGGAGGGATTTCCTGTTTTTCCCAAAATTTCACCAAAAAACGTGATTTTCACCCCAAAAATGCAGTTTATGGAACCAAAATCCTGATTTTATCAATTTTATCACTGGTTTATCCCAATTTAATTCAAATTTATTCAGTTTTACATGGAGGAACACACTCAATTTATCAGATTTTATCAGGACTTTAAGCAAAGATATATACCCCTATTTATTTCCTGGGGAATTTTTCTTTGAGTCTAAGTTTGGGTGATTGGCATGGTATTCATAAATTACACCGGCATAGGCCCATATAGACCCCAGACAGCGATGATTTTTTGTCACTTTTGAAGTGTGGAGGCAGACTGGGGGAGTGGGGAGACAAAACTGGGAGACAAGGCGACAGCGGCAGTGAAGGCAGCGATCAAGAAAGGAGACAAGAGTGGAAAACAAAAAAACTGCAACGGCAAAATGTTCTTCGATCAGATCCAGTGTTGCAAAAAGTAAGGACCCTCATAGCTGACGCTATGTGGAGAAAATACCTTGTATCAAATCCTTGACGTTGTCGGTAATTACCAACATGCACAAATTTCATGTTGTTCCCACATTTTGATTTGGGAACGCGGGAACACCATGGAAAACCAATAAATAAACCATGAGGAACCTTTGAATAGCTAAGTGCGCATACAATGCGCATACATGTATAGAAAGGTGTGTAAAGTCTACAATTTGAAACCTTGGCCGGTTCCTACTAACATGTCTACGTCTGTGGTTGGATTGTTCTGTGACACTGTTCAGCTGTGGTGACACATTCCAAGTCCCCATGTTTGCTGACGTTCTCGGTCGTTTTGCCGTGTAAAAATTTGGTTTATGTAATGGTTGGGCGCGGTTTTTTTTATAGAACCTTTTTTTGGGCTTATATATTCTGGAATACCAATATTGTACTACCTAGCAGGCCGGTTATGCAAAAAAACGAGATGCGGCCCACGAACCCGAATGCAGTCACGGAAAACACTGTTGTGAAAGAAGTTATTTGAACAGTCTTGTAAATTTTCCTGTGTTACTGCACAAGTGGATTATAGACTGTGGAGTGTGGAATGGGGTGGGGTACAAAGCGATGAGCGTGAAGAAAGTGGAGTGTTGAGTGGGGAGTGTAGTGTGTAGAGTGTGAAGTGCTGATTGTGGAGTGTGAAGTGCAAAGTGTGGAGTGTAAAGGATGAAGTGTGGAGTATAAAGTGGAAAGTGTAAACTGTAGAGTGCGGAGTGTAAACTGTAAAGTGTGGAGTGTGGAGCGTAAAGTCTGGGGCGTAAAGTGTATAGTGTGGAGTATAAAGTGTGAAGTGTGGAGTGTAGAAGTGTAGAAGTGGAATATAAAATATAAAGTGTGGAGTGTAAAGTGTAGAGTGTATAGTGTCAAGTGTAAGATGTACAGTGTTGAGTGTGGAGTGTCGAGTGTAAAGTGCGGAGGGTAAAGTATAGAGTGCGGAGCGTAAAGTGCAAAGTGTGGAGTCTCAAGTGTGAAGTGTAGAGTGTAATTACAATGTAGAGGGTGGAGCGTGGAGTGTAAAGTGTAAAGTTTGGAGTGTAGAGTGTAAAGTTTTGAGTGTAAAGTGTAGAGTGCGAAGTGTGAAGTGTGGAGTATAAAGTGTCAACTGTGGAGTGTGAAGTGCGAAGTGTGAAGTGTAATGCGTGGAGTGTGGAGTGTACAGTGCAGAGCCTGGAGTGTAAAGTGTGGAGTGTGGAGCGTAAAGTGTGGAATGTAAAGTGTAAAGTGTGGAGCGCGGAGTGCGAAGTGTAAAGTGTAAAGCGTGGAGTGCGAAGTGTAAAGTGTAAAGCGTCGAGTGTGGAGTGTCAAGTGTAAAGTGTCGGGTGTAAAGGGGTGAGAGGGGGTGAAAAAGGGTGAAAAGAGATGTAAAGGGGGTGTAAAGGGGTGTAAACGGGTGTATAGTGTGGAGTGCGGAGTGTAAAGTGTGAAGTGTGAAGTGTGGAGTAGAGTGTGGAGTGTAAAGTGTGGAGTGTAAGATGTAAAGTGTGGAGTGCAAAGTGTAAAGTGCAAAATGTGCAGTCTAAAGTGGAAAGTGTGGAGTGCGCAGTGTAGAGTGCAGAGTGTAAAGTGTAGAGTATAGAGTGCAGAGTGCGGAGTGTAAAGTGTAAAGTCTAGAGTGTAAAGTGCAAAGTGTGGAGTGTAGAGTGTAAAGTGTAAAGTGTAATTTTTAGAGTGCAAAGTGTAAAGTGCAAAGTGTAAAGTGCAAAGTATAAAGTGTGGAGTGTAGAGTGTGGAGTGTCAAGTGTAGTGTGTGGAGTGTTGAGTGTACAGTGTACAGTGTAGAGTGTCAGAAAGACCACGCGTGCCACGCAAAATCACATTCCATACTCACTAAATCTGCGCCAAATAATACTGCCACTGCCATCCACTGCCATGCAAAATTACATTCTCGCAATGTCCCACATCTGCCACGCGATTTGGACGTTGTCACCACTTGACACAGCCCTGACAATGCGATGCGCAAAAACACGCAACGCCACACGTCTGAACCGCTGCGCCTGCCACGCAAAATGACGATGGAGGTCTCCAAAGCGCTGCGCCTGCCACAAAAAATGGAACTCATCTGCTGGAAGTTTGAAGCCTTGCAAAAGTATTGCGCCTCTCACACAAAACTACTTTCGACATCTTTCGACGCGTTTGCAGACACGCGAAAATGTCAGGAAGTGCCACGCCTGCCAAGCAAAACGACATTACAACCTCCTTTGACACCTTGAAAGAGGAGAGGTTTTGCAGCTTCCCCCATGGACAAGGCGATGCCACAAGAAAACAAGAGAGTCGAGACGAAATATGTTGGAGGCTCAAAACAACATTTCGTGCGAGACGTAGCTACAACATCGACGTTTTCCTACGAATTTTCGCATGTACTCCAAAATTGACGACCTAAAATCGATGTTTCGTGCGAGGCTTCAATTTTCATCACGTCTCACAAAACGCGACGCCTGCCCCGGAACTTGCACGCTGTCACCACTTCACGCAGCCCTAACAATGCGATTTACAAAAAACACGCATCGCGACACGTCCAAAGTGCTGCGCCTGGAGGTCTCCAAAGTGCGCGCCTGCCACGAAAAGTGCAACTCGTCTTCTGAAAATGACACAAAAGTTTTGCGCCTGCCACATAAAACGACTTTCGACACGGTATGAAACACGTGGGAATGTCACAAAGGTGCCACGCGTGCCACGCGAAACAAGTATGCGATGTTTGGAACCTCCTTGGAACCTCCGAAAGTGACCACTGTTGCAGAACTCGCCATAGGCACGGCCATACGGCCCTCACGCGGACACTTGCGGACGGTTGCGAACCGTTGGGGACGGTTGCGCACGGTCTGGCGAACACAGCCTCAACCCCCAAACCTCCAGTGTGAAACGGGAACCCTTGCTACGTATTCGGGAAAAATCCCACCCGCCTCGGAAATGACGTAAACATTCGATGTTGAAACAGAGACAAACTGATTTATATGTTATGGAACGGGTGGTCTAAACTGTCATAACAAGGAAATAACGGAATTACACAGAAATAAGGCTTAGGATTTGCAAACCAATTGTTTCGTATTGAGATCAAATTTGAACAAAAGTCTTTAGCAAATTGTATTGAATCAGGTAACTGCAGCCATCCACATGATTCATGTTGTGAAGAATTTTGGTGACACTGACAAACTAGTAGATGTTCACAGCGTAGGTCAAAATAAAGTATGCGCAGAAAATAACAGGCACCTAAAGAAATCATCCAAAACAAATATTTACATATACTTACAACATCTTACAACAGCTCATTGCGTTTGTTCCACAGCAGCAGCTGTTGGTGTTGGGCATGAAAATTGAAATAATATATTATATATATACACACATCCTTTAATTCTTCAAATCGGCTCGTTTTTGTTTGAAAATGTTGTTTAACCATGTTCATGCTTATTTTTTGGGTTTTTCGTTTTTACATGCATGGCGTTTAACATTATTTTGTCATTTTCTTGCAGGCAGAAGCATTGCCGCCTGCAACAAATCTTTTTTATGATCTTTAAGAAGGCCCGCCGCAGGCGCCACTTTTGAGCATTTGGAGTGTCGTTCAAAGAACATTCCTTCCACCAGTTTGAAAGCAATCTAAATAAAAGGCTAGACACTACGAATATGCATTTGATTTTTAAAGATATTTCATTTGTTCATGCGTTTCAACGTTTTCATTTTTCATTTTTCATTTTTATATCTTTCCTTTGTCAAAAAGATATTATTTTCCTGAAAACAATCATCATTTTATACAAAATTATGCCTTTTGTATTTTTACTCGATCTTTTGTTTTTTTTTCATGTTTTTGAATTTCCTTCCGGCCGCGAAAATTCCCTCAATTCAAGGGCTGGCCTTGAATCAAGGGCTGGCCTTGAATTTGAGGAATGTCGACTTTTTTCCACGATTATTTATGTAAAAAAAACATCGTGGAAAAAACAAAACCCAGTAGCATAAAAAAACATTGAGTTTCAATTTTTCAACATTTTTTTGGAAAAATAATCGTGGAAAAGAAATCGAAGTTCCTCAAATTCAAGCCTAGCCCTTGAATTTAAGGAATGTCCACGGAAATAAGGAAAAATGAAAAATACAAAAAAATAGAATATAAACACAGTGTTTCGTGACTTTTCTACCTTTTCACGCATCTGCATCTTCTTTCTTCTGACTCTTTCTCTTCTATCGTTATAAAAATTTCTGCCAGCCTTACTCTGGAAATCAATAATTTAGTTATTTTATCATTTTCATTTTTTGTTATAAATATTTACATTTTTTTTCATATGTTGTTCCTTCTTTTTGGAGTTTTCATTTTTTCATTACTAATTCTAGTGATTGCATAGTTGTGTTTTTTTTGTTTTATGATGTGTTTAGATGGTGTATTGAAATATGTTGAAATGTATTTAATTCCTTTGCTCATTCCACAGTAGCTACTCCGTGCCTCACAAAATGAATATCATTATTAACATCTAATCTTGTCTTGTCTGAGCTTGAGTGGGCTGGGCATTGTAGGGCTGGAGGTAGAAGAGAAGTTAGGTGAGCTGGCTGGTAGGGCCGGGATGGTGGAGGTGGGTGGGCTG
>Ga0126342_10007843_pt1 | contig 19101 bp, 14 predicted proteins | sample Cyp1metagenome_FD_92528 | JGI IMG/M metagenome (GOLD analysis project Ga0126342, IMG submission 92528) | Coral microbial communities from Lord Howe Island, Old Settlement Bay, Australia - Cyphastrea 1 metagenome | ecosystem: Host-associated > Invertebrates > Cnidaria > Coral ... | reverse complement strand
TATATATATATTATATATTATATATTATATATTATATATTATATATTATATATTATATATTATATATTATATATTATATATTATATATTATATATTATATATTATATATTATATATTATATATATGTATATGTATATGACTATATACTGTAGTATTATCAAAAAGGTACAAGAGCAACATCAATTTGACCTTCGCCAGGTGCGGGGAGCCGGTGCGGTCCCTCTGAAACTTCAGCTTCGGGGCATTGCCATAGCGCAGCTGGGACAGTTGGGGAACAGTTGGGGGACAGTTGGGGTCTGCGGCTGATTTCTCGGCTCATGACTTTTCGGGATTTTAGGGGTAACTATTCGGAAGAAGCCTTATTTCAGGTTGGTGAAGTATAGTATAGTAATTTTCCGATACCCCAAGTGATTGGGTGATTGGGGTATTTAGTCTCGAAATCTTGCCGACTTTTAGCTGACCGACACCCGAAATTCTTCTGGAACTTGGCCCCTTTCGCCCAGCGAGGTCCGAGTATCTGGAAGAGCGCAAGGAGCTGGTGACGGAGCTGGCAACCTTGCTTCGCATGGTGCCTGGGCGAATGGGTGTCGGGATCACCCGATCAGTCGTGAGAGTCGTGAGCCAATGATTTTTAAGGAGATTATTGAGTGGGAATATTTGGGATAACCTGAATTACTGGAGGGTCTATTTGGGATACTAAAGATTTTGATCATTAAGAATTAAGTGACTGATTCATTAGGGTTCAACCAGCTAGTAAGTGGGAAGGTCCTCGAAGCACACTCATGCCCTTCAACACCCAATCAGTGAAGCGGGGGTCGGATCAACAGGGGGCCGTGGCCCTTCTGCAGCGACCCCTTTGAGGGGATGGACTGTCACAAAGTGAATCACTAAACCAAACATGTTGCTTCAGTGGATCTTCAATTCTCATCGCATTAATAGATGATGTACTGATGATATAGATGATTTTCCATTGATTTTCCCACTAACACCTCCATCTGGTTCGCGGATTTCCCAGCCATGTTTGATGACACCGGAGGGTATGTTCAATGTGGATCTGTAGGATTTACCACTGTCACCACTGTCGCCCCGAGAACCGCATCCGACAGGAGGAAGTGGAGGAGAATGGCTACAAACTCACCGAGAACCTGCTGACGGTCTACAAACTGCCCCCTGCCAAGGAATCCGGAGCCGTGATTGGTGTAACGCCTTAGGACATGGGGATGGCAGGAATTGGCCACAGTCCCTCGCACCATGGGACCCACATTGTCCACAGGGTCTTGAACACGGTGCATGTGAACATTCTGTTTATTCATGTTATGTACTTACCGTATTTATTGTAATCCTGTGGTTAAAACAATAATAAATCACACCATTTTTGATGGTCTATACTATATACTACCCATATACTACCCATATACTACCCATTTATGGTGATTTGGGGGATGGTTTATTATCGTTTTACCTACATTCATCATGAAACTATTTGCATCTCGACGCTGATCCGATGGCTCCTCATTTCAGATCCTCAAATCCACAGCCGCCACAGGAGCCGACCTGAATCACCCAGTGTCAATGGTGAGCACGTAGGGAGTGTAGATGTTTGCGGCATCATGTGGGCTCCAAAATTCCCTATCCCAGAATTTGGAAAGAAGAAACAGATAGAACCAGTATCAACGTATCCACTGTAATAAATTTTCTGGATGTTTATGGTCAATGGATTGTTGGTTTCTCAATGGATGCATCAGGGTACCCGCTGATTTTGGATCCCCATGGTAGCTGGCAGCTGTGGTGCAAAGGCACACCCCGGATTCCACCCTTTCGCCGGCGATCGAAAGTTCCAGAGTGTGGCACTTGGCACTTCCATCATTGGTTGAAGGGAAAATCGAAACTGGAAACCATAGGTTTTCCCATGAAATATGGGGATTTTCCCATGAAGATCATGGGGATTTTCCCATGAAGATCATGGGGCTTTCCTGTAAACATTTCCCGACTAAGACCAATCCATTGAATCTTCCATCTCTGGTGGGGGTGGTCTATGGTTTAGGGCTTACCAATGCCAGGCAGAGAACGCGAGGCTGCTCTTATCACAGTCGCTTGGCTTGGACCGCAGGTGCAATCGGGAAAGAAATCGAGGCCCGACTATCCTTGTGAATGTCAATATTGTGATGTTTAGGATTGGGATTGTTATGGTTATCTTCTAATCCCTTCCCCCTGTTACCTTCTATTAGAAGGTAATATATCGTAATTATGGTATATTATGGTTACCTTCTATTACCTTCTATGTAATCCCTTCCCCCTATTACTAAACCGTCCCCCCGCCCAAAAAAATAAAACACCTGGGGAGTCTTTTAGTATTAGGTGGTATTTAGTATTAGGGTGCGAAGCTTACACTACAATATATATATATACAGTATATATATATACATATTTCGACGTTAAAAGACGGACCCTGATAAAAAAACACACCGGGGTTGACTAGTTTTTATTATTAGGGGGGGAAACCCTGAAATGGGACCTTTATTTTTAATTTGTTTTCCAAAATTTAACGCGGACCCTAGTTTTTAGTATTTTGGGTATGTTTAGTAAAAGAAGGTGGGGATAATATCATTTTATGATCCTTTATAAATACAGTAAAACATATTATATAAACATATTACAATAGTCAAGTGTAGACCAACCTTACAATATTATTCACTAGCCTGAAACTACAAAACAGTTTATTTTGTTTCAGGCTAGTGCATTATATGGTAATTCATCCATTTGCCAATGATTATCATCATTTTTCCCGGAGGCTTAAAGGCCATCACTGTGTTTGGGCCACCAGCAGTTGACTGAGTGGCCGGGCTCAGTTGTGATTTTGGTGGAAACTGTCTTGCTAACTAGAAAGCCGTTCTAGTTGATCACTGGAGTTTTCAAACTTCAGTTTGCCGCAGCAGACCACTTTTTTCACAGCCTCAAGTGGACTTAAACAAGTGCAAGCTGGAAGCCAATGTTCTTTAAGATTTGTTTCTATTCAAGTGTCAAAACTATGTGTCAAGCAATAGAGTTGAACAGTCACCGAAGATGCCTCGCTTCCAACATTGACAGCTCACAGTTGCCTGGAACACTTGAAACCCCTCCATGATCATCACGCAGCATCCAAATCATGACCATCATAACCATATCTGTGTTATACCATCCAACTTCTATAACCATCGATATTGTTTTCTATGAAATGTGTTCTTTACCTGTTGTAGACACGTTTTCCACTGTGTTAGCAATCTGAGCTAGGCTAAAGGTTGTTCCATTTTCGCTAGAAACTGCGCGCGCAAGCGCGCGTCATGTCGGATGGTGCAGCCGTTCCAGCAACGGCTGCAGGGTCAACGGGTGAAACAGACACCCTGGAGGAGACCGCGCAGCAAAGGGAAGAACGTCAGTTTCAGGTGGGTCTGCCAAAAAATAGGAGCCCTACCCCCAAGTGGTTAAATCCGATGAACATGGTTGGCTTCCATATGGTTCCACCCAAAGCTACCAGTGGACTCCCCATTTGGCATGCATTTGCTGCTTAAATCCTCACATTTGCAGGATGTTCATTTATTCTAATCAGCATTTAGCTTTATGCAAATGTCATTCCTCGTGTTTCCTACACTCCTGAAATCGTTACAACTTGATCTCTTTTCTTTATCGACATGCAGAAATTCCATGAAATTCCTAATACCCTCCTGAAATCCTTGGATTTCCTATAAGATTTCCTGGTACACCCCCCATTTTTTTCGGTGTTTGGTGCCCCGAAATCGATGAACTGCGAGGCGGCCTCTGCTGCCACCACGCTGTCACGTCGCCTCTCGAAACAGCAGAGGAAGTCAGCCGCCGCGTCAAAGGTCCCTGCGGTGAGGCACCGATGGAAACGAAACAGCAGGAAGTGAACGGAACTGAAGCTTTTGCTTGGGTGACTTCGGTAGATTAGATTTTGCTCCACCAGTTTTGTCCACCACTTTTGAAAGCCACTGTAGTATGATATGTGTGTGGTGTATTAGTGGTGTATTAGTGGTGTATGTGTATAACATGTCAACTCACCAACGTGTACCATGACTATTGGTTGTGGGGATAGGGGCGAAAGGCGGATGGTGTGTGATGGTTGTAGTAAATCCAACTCGATAAACCGTTTCGGTAAACCATCCTAAATATTACCATATTATTTTACCATGAGGACATTTTTTTTATGGTAAATGTAATATGATGTATATATTGATGGTATATGGTGGAATATTGATGATGAATGTATATATCTCGATGATAAAACCATATATATATATATATTAGTTATCATAATCAATATATTGATTATATGGATTATGATTTATCATATTTTATCATGATTTTCTATTAGTTATATTATTGATCTAATATCACTTCTGGAGGCTTTTTTAACGTTGAAACCTCACCCATTTTTACTGGGGCCAGGTCCGATTTCTTCGTAGAATGCCCGGGATGCCCCGAGGTGTGGCGTTCTCGTGGGGAAACACCATGACTGGTTGGTGCTTTGGAACGTTGTTTTTTTATCATAGGAAAACCATAGGAAAACCATAGGAAAACCATAGGAAAACCATAGGAAAACCATAGGAAATGGTTCATGATTGCTATTAATGATGGTTATTAATGATGGTTATTAATGATGGTTACTGGTTGGTGCTTTGGAACATGACATTTGTTAGTTTCCCCAATAGTTGGGATGATGATCCAATCTGACTAAAATATTTTTCAGAGGGGTATACCACCAACCAGCCATGATAAACCACAAGAATTCTTGGGTTTTCCCAACGCCAGAGTGATGGGTATGGCGGGCATGAGACTCAAGCAACCTGAGTGCTTGACCTTCGCCCGTTCTTCCTATGGTACGCAAAAAAACTCACGTAAGCGTGGGTTAAAATTGCGGAAACAAAAAAATCTGATGTTACATATTAGATAATTGGATATGCAATGACTTAATATATGATATTATATATATTTAATAGTAATTATATTACTTCTTACACATATGCATCCGAATTCTCAATCCAAGGCGCAGCCAAAGCCTCGACAGAGCAAAAGCGAGACAGGCCGTTGTCGGCCTCACCAAAGATGCCCAGATTTTGGTGGTGGAGAGGTTGTTTGAACAATGATTATTGCTGAAAAACCAATGAAAAACCAATGAAAAGCCATAGATTCTGATATTTTCATCAACTGATAGTGATTATCAACATGGTGACACCGATGATACCAATGATGTGTGTCAATGTTGATTATTGATGAGTATGAGTTGGCATTGATTTATATAATATATCATCTGGTTATTTAACATAGCCATGGAAAATCACCATGCTATTAATAGGTAAACCATCTATTTCTATGGGCCATCTATACCATGGCTATGTTAAATAACCAGAGGGTATATATATAGTTATTGATGATGTTTGGCATTCTCAGTTGGCCACTGATTCGGCCACGGCTTGGCTGGTCATCTTCATGGGGGAGCAACCAGCAACCGTTGTGAGTTGGGGGATGACCAGTTGGGTGATTTTTGTATATGTATGTCTTCACATGTATCATATTATATAATTATATTGATATATATATACACATATATATTGATATATATATATATATATTTGGAATGTAGAATTAGTATGCGCATGCATACGTAATCATATGTGTATATTAGTATAATGCATGTAGTATTGTTGGACACAACCATATTGTCAACATAAATATTACAATGAACGTTTATACAATCAGAAACAATCCCCAATTTGGATTTAGTGCATTGTTGGGTATACTTAGTATACTTGCATGGTTGGTTGCTGGAGAGGGTTTAGTAGTAGGGCTACCACATCAATGGCACATGGCTGTATGCATATCAATGTATATATTGATACCTTATATCCTCCAGCAAACTAACGTAGAGACATATACATGGAAAACAAGAGCTGTTTTTTTTTTTATGCGCAGAGAATCCACTGGAAGGTAAGCATTCCATATTATCAATGGTTTTTTTCGCCACCAGTTGCCCCAGAACTCGGCACTGGCAGGCCTGATGGCTCTGATGGAGGACATCCTCCCCAGCAATTGCGCCTGAGCTCCCTGCGGGGCCACGTTTGGAGATTTCATGGGGTTTTAATGGCATGAAATGTTGGCTTTAATGGGATTTCACTAAACCTGTAGGTTTATATAATGGGATTTACTGGGATTTCATGGGATTTCAACATCAAGAGTGAAAATAATGGGCATAGAATCTAGATGACAATAAACACCTCACTGTGACATCGCTGTCAATTATGGTTTAATATGGTTTATATATATATATACTGTATATATATAATATATATATATATATATTATATCTATGGGTAACTCTTCGAAACTCGCCAACTTGGTGAAGTAGTCCAGCAACATGCCAGGTTGGAAGATAAAGGTCCACAGCTGGTAGGTAGACAAGGTAGACAATCTAGGCTTGTTTTTTTTCTAAAAGGTGTGGAATTGTAATCCAGAAGAGTGGTACCTCATACTTTCGTCAGCTCCCCCCCTTTGTGTCTCGTTTTGTCACGCCTTTGAGGTGTGCTTCGAAGGAATGGCTGTTGGCCAAAGAAGAAAGCGAAAAGAACGGTGAAGCACCTCTGCTCAACTCCCCTGGAGAACGATCGGATAGGCGTGTGTGTGTGTAGAGCAAGGGATGCTAAAACAATCTAAAACAAAATGAAGGAATCAGAAACGCATGGCGTTTTCAACATGGGCCATGACCTCTTGAAGTCACCATTGGCTCCCTGATGGAAGTCGGCCTCAGCCAAGGTAAAGGTGCAGATGGCCGGGAAAAACGGCACAGTTTGAGGGGCAGTGAAGCAGATGTACAAGTCCAAAAGATAGTTGAGTTGAAACAATTGAAACTTGGAGATGTGTAAGATGGGCACCGTTTGAAGGACCACCGGCATAGAAATCAACGGGTTTCACCGGCTGCTGTTTTTGCAGGTCAATTCAACCAGCCTCAGTCCTCTTGGGCAGAGTCCCAAGTTCGATAGTTTGGCCTCGGCCAAGCCGTGTGCCCGGTGTGTCGGCCAGCGCCCGTTAAGCACCAACTGGTCATGCTCCATAGCCGCGCTTGTTAACGGACCTTCAGGGCACGGCCCTGACCGCATTTTCTGGCGAAAAGACTGTGGGGAAGTCGGTTGGATGGTCCTTGGATGATCGTTTAGCAAAGCGCTACATCCCATGAAATAGGAGATTAGGAACCCAGAAAAGGGCGAAAATGGCAATTTCCATAGGGAAGATATGGGAAGATAATCTTCGAAATGCCTTGTTTCGCTGATATTTTGAGAATGGGATGTCTAGTTATCTCAAAGCACGAGCGACTCAGAGCGACTCAGAGCGACTCGACAGGAAAGTATCACAATGAATTCACAATGGTTTGTTGGGGCTTCCACTGATTCTTAATATTCTTAGGGAGGTCTTGGAACTGACAGCTGACGTACAAGAATCAAACATAATCAAACTATATATTTTGAGACAAACCCCAATGATAATATTGGAATATATTGGATAACAGCTGGATTCTGCAGCCATTGAACGGCTTTCCTGTTAGCTTTCAGCATCTCATGGCCAGGCTGCATCTCATGCATGCGCCAGACGGTCAGACCCACCATTCCCTCCAAGCACAAGCCCTTTCCCACCATGGCATACACCAAATATCATCGAATCATATCGAATCATAGTACATGTTGGTCTCCTGAGGCAAAACTTCAGTGTGACCACTGAAACATCTTCACCTTTTCCATCCTTTTCCATTTCAATAGCTCTATAATGCTCTATAGGGTAGCTCTAAATCCACTGGTGAATCATCACCTCTCTCAAAACGGCCATAGATTGGAGGTATAAATATCTCCAACACCTGCAGCTTCAGATTTTTCCATTTGGATTTCACAGAATTTCCCATGGCAACGGCCGGACATCGCCATGTGCGATGTCAAGGAGCTCTTCAGCCCGCAGCGCCAGCGGCTGCTGCACGGTGCGCCGGAGCCGCTCGCGGAGCCTCCTTGGCCGCAGCCAGCGGCCACGTTGGCCACGTGGCGCGCCTTTCCGGACCCGGCGGTGAAGCAAAAGCTGCAAGAGAAGGCCATGGAAACCATGGAGAGGTTGCAGAAGTGCTTCAGCCACTTCGTATCCACTTCATTACTTGGTTTTATTTGACTTTTTGAAGTCAATGAATGTTGAGACTCAGTTGTTTGTTTTTTTTGGGGGGAAAGGGGATTGGGGCGTTCTGATGGAAACATGATGGAAGCTGTTTGTTGGCGTGTCTGAAAATGGCATCATGCCATTCCCAACCTCCAATTTATGGCACTGGGGAGGAAACGCACAATTTTGGCACAAACCATCATGATGAAATGGGGAGGGTTCCGGGATGTGCAAGAGGTTTTTCGAGTTGGTGGTCGACCGGGGGAAGCAGGCAAACGTTGACCGACTGTTTGATGCAAAAAACAGAAACACCGTGCTGGGTTGTGCTCAACCCAGCCATATCTTGACATGCAAAAAACAAAAAAACATACATCAAAATGAGTGCCTTTCTTTTTGTCCCAATTCTGCTAATCAGATGATGATTTGTTGTCTTGGCCGAGATAGGCTGATTCCATTCGCCAGATGCATTGAGGTGCCCTGCAACTCTGCCACCGAGATATCTCTGGTAGTCGCCATTCCTTGCGGCAGTGTCGGAACCTCTTGGAGTCGCATCAGGCACCCGAAACTCCCTGGGTTTGGAGTATGACCACCCCAAAAAATGGCATGTCATCCCCAAGTGCGCAACACCAGCTTGGACATGCTTGGACTGGAAAACTATGATTTCTCTGCAGCTCCAACCTTCCACATCAAATCAAACGAAACAGTGGTTTCCCGGCTTCTCTTGTATGTCCGACCCCAAGATACGGAAAGGTTTCAGCCCTCAACATTCTGAATCCTTTAAGGCAATTTCATCCCACTATAATTACTATCAAATATATCTCAAATATATCAAATACCCCTAAGTAGGACCACCAAATAGATAAGATCAATTAATTACATTCCGCCAAGTTTTTGCTTCGGGGTGTTTGAAATTACTGGGATGGATAGGGATGGGATTTCTGTACTTTCCGTAAATCGAAGCACTTCTGTTAGATCATTCCATCGTTTGTGTTGGCTATATCATGTTACTCATGTTAGATCTTGCTGAAGCACAATTATACATGTATATATATATATATTATTATATTATAATATATATATAATGAAATAATTATATATATACATATACATGATATGTAGCAATACATATATATATATACACATATGATATCCCCATCACACCCTCTACATTAGATCCATGCTTTCCTCATGCTTCCTCTAGATATTTTCATATTACGGTCAAAATAAGCGTAGACTGCTACTTTAGAACGGGAGGGTCCAGTCGTGTTGGGAAAGGGCACCAAACCAGCGATAGGCCCCCCAAAACCGATAACTTGCAACCATATGAGAGTGCATTAAACTTGGCATAAACCAAGCAAATATTGTTGTGTGCCTTCATGCGATGGGCAAAATTGATGAAGAAAATTTAACCTGCAGTGTCCACGTTTCTTGCAGTTGCCATATCATGTGTTGTCCAACCGAATTCTTGATTTTTTTGCGAAATCTAATTCCGAATTCCGTTTTCGTGCTTTTTTGTTTCATTTTCCCTTAGAAAACCCTCATCTTCCATCATCTGTCTATCTTTCTGACCCCAAAAAACACCGCAGGCCTCCAGTTTGGCCGTCTGCGAGCTGCTGACGGACTGGGCCGACTTGGGCGCCATGGCCCTGGCGCAGCCAGCAGGCCCTGTCGGCCGCTGCCGGGGACGGCGACCACGGTGCTTCTTCTGCCGGGAACGACGAGCACTGGAGGATCCAACGGGGAAGTGGGTTATAACCCCAGTTATAAATGGGATAAGTAGGGTTAATCCACTTATAACTGGGGTTAGAACCCACTTACTAAGTGGGATGAGCCACCAAGTAGAATTTTCCGATATGTTCTGAAAACTGAAAGTGTCTGAACTTTTGCCATCTTCTAGTCTTAAGCAATATCTTGCCGTCGCTGTGAAGTTCTGCGCTGCTAGTGAAACGTTCCTATATGTTTGTGCTGTGGAACTTGTACTGTAGATTATACTGTGTATGGTAGTTGCCACAATTATAGAACGGAAGTTGAAGAGTACGAAAGTACGGTTGTTTACCGTACCCTGTTGTGCCATAATTCCCGTTTCCTCAGAACGTTGGGAAAAACCTTACTCTCAACTTACTCCTAACTTTTTTGTCGTTCTATAATTCTTGTTTGTGTTACATAATTGTGTTTCGCCAATGTTTCTCACATTTACCTGTTCTGTTCTATAATTGCGTGTTCTATAATTAAATTTGCAATAATTCCGTTCTATGATTCTGGTTTCTATATGTATTATAGGGTCCCAGAAGATACTTAAAATGATGTAAATACATGTAAGTAACCTCCAAGACTCACACAATCTGCATGTTGCCGGTGGTTTCAATGGGAATTTGAGGAGCACAACTTAATTATAGAACAGCCAAAAAATAATTATAGAACAGGATCCGAATCCGCACGGAATCATTCGGAGGAGTACAAAAGTACGGTATTTTACCGTACTTTTGTACTCCTAATTCCGTTCTATAATTGTGGCAACTCCTGTACATCTTTGTACAAGACAAAACTAGTTGATTTTGGAATTGAACACTTAAGGGGTTTTTACTCCAGGCAAGTATTGGTACATATAACTAGATGTTACTTGATGTTTTCATTGGCAGAAGCATACGCGGTTATGGTGAAGTGATCGCCGATCGCCTCCATTTTGCGTAGAGTCACCACATGGAGTGAGTCGATCTTTAGCCTCTATGAATTACATTGATTGCATTATATTAAGATTTAAATTATATACACAGTATATAATTATACATATATATGATTAACTGTTACATCATATACTGGTTGGTGGTTTGGAACATTTTTTTTTTCCAAAATAGTTGGGATGATGATCCAATCTGACTTTCATATTTTTCAAGATGGTTAAAACATGTTAAAACCACCAACCAGATACATACATATATATATATATATATTATGAATGTGCCATAGATTCACCTGCCCGGACGCTGTGATTTATTCATGATGCCACCGGTGGTTTTTCGTCGCAGGAGAAGTTTCGCGCGTGGTCCTCTTTTCCTGGCGATGCCGAGGACGCCAACGAGTCCGCGGTGCTGGCGGATGTAAGCTCCACATGCTCCAGCAGCTCCAGTGAGGTTTGTGGATCTTGCCGGAAGATGTGGATATGGGTCAATACCTATTAATACCATTTTTAGGGGGATGAACATCCATTTACCAGCTATTTTGATGTTCACCAGGGGTACAAGGTTTTGACACACTGCCATGTCTGAAGGGGAATTGTTTCGGGGAAGTTTCCAGCTCTTGGATGGAGAAAACTCATAGAAAAACAACAATTTTGGGGATGTGGCAAAAATACGAAGATTTGGGGCATGTATCTACCTAAGATGCGGTCGGCTATGCATCTTTTATCATCTTTTTCTATTCAGTCCAAAAAATGTGAGCATGCATGACCTGGCTCCCAAAGTCTCGATTCTCAAAAATCAATTGAACCATCTTGAAATATCTTGAATGTATTCATGTGGGTGTGGGTATGTGTGGGTCCAAATTCATTACTTTTAAACTTACCCCACTTACCCTGTCCAGTCGGCATACTGTGCACCAGTGGCCATTAGATGCTATTATATCATATTATATCATATTATATCATATTATATCATATTATATCCTCGAATTTCAATGAATTTCATGGTTGAGAAATCCACACCTTTGTTGGTAAAGTCCCAAAGTTCAATTCCAAACCACCAACCAGTATATTTATATAGCCATGGAAAATAACCATTTTTAATAGGTAAACCATCTATAAATAGGCCATTTTCCAAAGTTCAATTCTGGTTTCACCGAGTTTTACCCTGTCATCAGCGAGAAACTCGATCGCTGCTTTCGAGCAAGCTGCGCGCTTCCAGATGGTATGTCAGAAACTATGTCAGAATAGTGTGAAAGGGCGGGGATATAGAATAGATATGTAAATCATTGTAAATCATATTGTAGTCATTATTCCATGATAATTCCATGATATATTTATTCCATAATTATCCCTAATATATATGTAAATCCCATGATATTTTCCCATTTTCAGACGCGATCGCAGGTTGCATGGGCCGAGGAGGTCGCAGCCTTCGACGTCGTCGCAGCCGTCCATCCCCGTGCGCGTCCCATGGTGCAGCGGCGTTGCTGGGACGCAAGGGGAGCAAGGCAGGAAGCAACGATTCTTCTGGGGTTCAAACAACGAATATGTGAATTTAACCAGCCAAAATGGTGATTTAACCTGCAAAAAATGGTGATTTAACCAGCAAACAATTGACTTAACCAGCAAATAATGTGAATTCAACCACGCAAAATAGTGTTTAAGCAACCAAAATGGTGTTTCACAAGCCAAATATGGATTGATTTCTATAAGGGAACCTCTAAAGGAAAGCATAGCTTTGGCTCCAAATATGTGTTTTTCAACTGGAGGCTTTCCGTTCAACCAATTCTTGAATAGATAGCCCGACTAGGTGAAAAACCTTAATCGATACCATTGGAAATCGCTGGGCCAAATGTTTTGGCACCCCCATGAAAGACTTAACAGCAATGATAGCCGGGAGCATCATCATGGTTGGTGACTTTTGTGGCTTCAAAATATGTCAAAATGGTGTACTGTACCGGAGTTGTTTGGCCGGTACCTTATCCCGGCTAGATGCTGGTCATCACATGAATTCGTCTTGCTTTACCCTCTGGTAATTTAACATAGCTATTGAAAATGACCATTTATAGTGGATTTTCCCATTGAAAATTGTGATTTTCCATAGCTATGTTAAATTACCAGAGGGTATCAATACGTGCTTCAAGCTGAAAGCACAGCAGTCATAGGATATTTCCGCGATATCTCTCAAGTCTCTGGTAGCTGTGTCCCCCAATTCTTTTTTGCACCGACATGATGGTTCATGCCGTCATTCTCTTGAGTAGAATATAATATAACAATATATATATATACACAACTTGGATCATGATTCATATGATTCCTTCCTGACTGGCAATTCTATCATGTCCCTCTTGTTATTTGATGTTTTGTGTTCAAAGTTTTTAAATCCATCAGAATCAATAGAATACCATGTCCCTCAAATAGATGGATAAATGACATATGTTCATTATATTTATTGTTGGTCATCCATCAATCTCCATCACCAAAAACTGGTGTCTTGAAACACGTTGGAATTGCCAGAAATTTCCCAGGCAAAACCTCCAGGGAGCGTGGTCAGAAGCTCTTCAAACGCCGCTCCGGACCCGTTGGTCGTCCCACGTGGTATGCCACTCATACCGTGGACCCACCGAGGCCACTTGGGCCCCTGTTTTTGCGCAAGAACTGACCCCAAAAAATTTAAAATTTTTGTATATCTGAAAGCAAAAAACCTCAAAAAACCACGAAAATTGGGTATATAGAAGGTTTTGCTCGATGGGAAAAATGGTCCACACGCAGTTGCAAAAACATGGTCCGTTTCGGACGTCCGGCTGATCCCCCTGAGATCTGTTGGAGTACCAGCAGAGCCAGAGGTGCGCGGTTGGAGAGGGTTGAAATGGGTTGAAGGAGAGGATGATGATCCCAAAATCATGAATCTACACATGCAAAAAGGTCATTATGTTGTAAATTAAAGTGATATCTTATGATATTTTGTCAAAGAAATTCAGAGTCCAGAGTGGTGTTAATTTTCACGGGACAAAAGTTGAGTTAAACGATGCGGTCCATTTGAGGTATTTGCGCTGCTTAAATAGGCGAGGTTTCAGCCCTTGGGACTCACAGTGCGGTTCTGGGTGATCAACATATCATAGATTGAAGGTGCGGTCCCACATATTTGGATGATATGGGGTTTATTGCCCAAAGGTAGTACAATGTATTTTGTAGTGTCTTCTTGGTTCTGGCATGGCAACAGGACTTGATTCGGCTTCGAAGCTTGTCATCTTTCAACAGGTAGAGACTGGAAGACAAACGGTTCAACGAGGATAGCTATATAAAGATGTTTAGGGATTTTTTTTCCTGGCTTGCCCAGCTTGCCCAAAACTTTTTCTTCTGGATGCTGTGTGCATTTTCCGGTTACATCAGGGACGCCGTGCCATTTAATTGGTCATAAGTCTAGTTTGCAGACCTCCAACCTATACTATACTAGGTCTGAAAATAAATACTCTAGAGATCTCTAGAGCAATCATCCCCAAAGATGTTGGTTTTTCGTAATGATTTTCCACAGACACACCCGTGCGGCCCTGGGGTCAGGCTGCCAGCCCATCCTTGACGGCGCCTGCGGAACGACTTCAGGCACAGGTGCCGGGGCTCATGGTTCACAGGATAGGGACGTGTCAAGCCAGGTAACGCCCAGTTTACTGGGAGGGTTCATTCAAGATCCAATGTTTTTTCCTCCCCTGGAGCCAATCATTTTGCTCTTTACCCATCTCATGTGATTGGCTCAAACATGAAGGAGCATCTCGTGCAAACGGATGGACTTCATGATATTCGGAAGTCAGAACGGCTTGTCTATGGCTTTAAAAAACAAAGCAGTCATGGTGTGGTCCCGTTACCAGGAAGTGTGTCATCCTGCCTGCGGTTTGCAGCATGATCTTGGGATGCTTTGTTATGTCTGTTAGTTTAGTGGCCTTCCCCTCATTTTCGATTGCGTCCCGGTTTTGATTCGTCAAAATCACAGATAAGTTTTGTCTTATGATGATGTCTTATGCCCACTCTGGTTGATTGCCTACATTGGCCCAACATCATCCGACATCCCTATTTTAGTTGGCATAAAACATCATAGAACCGACTGGTTGGAGCGCCCATTTCCCAAGACAACAACCAGGCTCTGCTTGACCGGTCAGGCCGTTCCCAGCGTCGACTTCCCTGACAAAGCTGCCGCAGCGGCCACGCCAGCAGCGGATGCGGCCACAGCCATGCGGCCCAAGGCACCTGCGGGTTGAAGGAATTCAATGGTACATCATCAAACTAAATGGGGGATCAACAATAGTAATGAACATTATTATACAAAAACACTCTATAATAATGATCAATGATGATGATTCATGGTGTTTTTCCATGGATACTCATGGATATGACTGGGAGTTACCGGAGTTACCCTATCCTTGTGTCATTTTTCACATGGGCTGGACAATCCCCATAAATGGGGGGATTTTCAACTGCCACGTTTGATGACCGGAGGGTATATTCACTTGTTTTGCTGCAGACGGATTGACAAAAATTGAGCCTGCGGACTTGGAGATATTTTGGAAGTTGAAGTCATCAGCAAGAAACGGGGATTGGAATCAAAGCATCATTCTTTCAGGTCAAAATTGAGGTGTCCAAGATTGTCCAAGATATTTTGATAAGAGGTACCAAGATTGTCCAAAATGCCAGAATCTGTGGAGACCGCAGAGGGCTTTAGAAACTTTCGGGTGCATCGCATGAATTGGGGTGAAAGCTCGTATCAGCCGGGATGATGGATTTTCTCCAACTTGGATCATATGAGATAATTTCCCTCATATTTCTAGTTGGAGAACGTTCCAGAAATCCCATCATATTACGAAAGTTATAGTACAAAACACACTGTGGCGCGCAAGCCTAGCATGTTTTTTTTTTGTTTTTAATAGTAATAGGTATTTAACTGATCAATTATCTGTAATGATTGTATTATCAGCAGATAAACCGTTTATATAATTATTTGATAGCCCTGGTAATATTTAGCTTGTGACCTATGGTACAGACTATGATATCCAGGACTATCTCATGCCATTTAACTTTAAATTTAGATATCTTTAGATATTTCATAACTTGTAGATATCATTCGATCATATTCAATCAATATTTAAAGTTGATATTGTACAATAATAAGATTAATAAGTGAAAAACACTTTTTTAAAGTGATTTATTTATCGATGTCTATATGTCTTTTCACTGATTTATTGTACACATCTCCTGATCCATGGCTACCGTGCCTCCGCACCGTGGCACCGCTCCAGCCCCAAGAGCTGCTGGAAGATGCAGAGCTGGAACCCTACGCTTCGGCCGCTGCGAGGCGTGGGTAACCCGGTGATCCAAATTGAAGCCACCATGATCCGGGTACATCCGGGTACCCCAGAATGGATGGTTTATCAATGTTTATAATTTGGGTAGATTCTATATGATTCTATAACCTGTGGGCATAGGTTTCTAGTAGGTACAGGAGGGTCCATGGCAGGCCTAATTGGCAGGGGTGGCGTCGACATGGCGACTACATTGCGGTGACATGGCGACACCATGACGACGACACGGCGATGACATCACGACGACGTGACGACGACATGGCGACGACACGACGACGACATGGCGACGACGTGACAACGACATGGCAACGATGCCACGTTGCCGCCACATCGCCGGCACATTGCAGCCATATTGCCACCACATCGCCGCCACATTGCCGCCACATTGGTTGCCACAACTGCCACAAGACCTTATTTTTTCCACAAGACCTTATGTGGCGGCGATGTGGTGGCAACGTTGCATCGTCACCATGTCGTTGCCATGTCGTTGTCACGTCGTCGTCATCTCGTCGTCGTGTCGTCGCGATGTTGTCGTCACTTCATCGCCATGTTGTTGTCACTTCGTCGTCATGTCGTCACCATGCCCTGGCCATGTCATCGCCATGTCGTCGTGGTTGTGTGGTTTCTTTGTTGCCTTCAATTTGAGGGTGCTCACTAACAGAGGCCTTTAGGCCCTAGCTAATTTATAAGGGTAAATCATGGTAAATCCGTGAAAATCCTATATTAAGCCCAATAGCTGGATGGTTTATAAATGTTTATGGAACATCTTATATATTAACATGGATGATTAAAATGGGTAGCCCCATGGGGATCCACCATGTTTTTCTAGAAAGAAACATAAAGAAACCTATGATTGGGATGATCAGAATTTAGGGGATGAATTGAGCAGCTGAGCATCGCAATTAAATGATTGCAACTAATGCTTGTATAATGAAAGATAATAACATATCATATATATATAATATAATTATAGTTATACATATCTATATATACATAATGACGATCTTTAAGATGATATTAAGATATTTTAAGATTAATTCAAGTAAGTTTAGAGAGATCACAAGAAACATAATTTTAGGCATCACCCATAGCTTGGTTTACCTATGGTTTAACCTTTCCACTGATGTGCCGCGGATTTTCTTCCGTAGGTTTCGTGCTGAGATGGAGTTCTTGGACATGCCGCCGTGCCACGTCTTTCCGATGTCCAATGGTTTCAGAGGGAGAAAACCTGCTGCCTACTAGAGATACGGCCGAATTAGTATCAGATATTATCAGATGAAAAATGATAAAAGTCAAAGTCTCAGAAATCTCAGACTCTTTTTTGAGGTGCTTCCCGAAGGTTGATGACATTTTGCATGTTTACCTGAAAGCTCCATTCGCCTTGAACATCCTTGAACCCTCCGCCGGCTCCTGGAGAATATGCCAGGTCCAGTTTTCCAGCCAGTCCTGAAGTGTGCCTCGGCTGTTCCAACGTGTTGACTACGCTGGATTCGAATTGCAAGTCACATGAACCCCCCGTTGACGATTAATTATAGGGGATGAATAGGGGATTAATAGGGGATGAATAGGGGATTGTTCAATTTCTTGGGGACTTAATCTATCGCCACGGAAGATGGGCCAAACATGGATGGCCATGGCCCATGGCCCAGGAAGTTTCGACGTCGAAGCTCCGAAGCACGCTTGCCCTATGCACGGGGCTGAGGAGTTGGTTGGTTTTTATGGTTGGTTGGAATTTTATGAATGGACAATTTGACTGGATTTATGTTGGGTTTATGTTGGTTGAGCCAACCTATGCCAACCTCACTTGGGATACTCAGGATATCTCAGGATTGGATGAGGTTTCTTTCTGACCATTAGAAGGCTTGATTTGATGTTCTTTCTGACCATTTGAAAAGCTGGGGTGCCTGCTGCCCAATACCTGTGATTGGTGGTGTTTGAAAATAAACAAATCGGCAGCAGTGGACACTTGGTTCCAAGGGATCGCAATAATATCTTCTGGGGTGGTATGTTTCTTGAATTTGTATGAATTTGTCAATTTTGTCAACAAGGAGCTGAGTTCAAAGATTCACATGTGGACGGATGTAAATGAAGTTGTGGTTGTGCGGCTAGCATTTGCATAGTTCCGTCTCTCGTGTATTGATGATATATGTATATAATATACCTGGTTGGTGGTTTGGAACATTTTTTATTTTCCATATATGGCATGTCATCCTTAACCCATTGACGAAGTGCATCATTTTTCGGGGTCCCAGGTCGATCCAATTTTCGGCCATCGCTAAGGATAAGACCAGGCCCTTGGGCTTGGTCATTGACATTGAGGCCGCTGGCAGCGCTTGGAAGAGATTTTTGGAGAGTCCCCTGTGAAAAATGGGCATCTATGATAAATCCATGAATAATCATGGTATGATAAGAAAGTCCTGTTAATTATAAATCCATTGTGACTAATCCAGATTATTATATGATAAGAATCTATAATTAATCACAATTCCAGAACCTGTCTACTACATACTATGAAACGATCGTTTCATGGTTCAATGTCAACGTTCAAGAGATTATGTACCACAATTCCTCAAGCAGGACTTTTAAGTTGTGTATTCAGGAACAAAAATGGGTATGGATTGATAGTGCTCCCCCCGTTTATGTTTGGAGTCATCTAAACTGCACTCTCTAAACCAAGTCAAGGAAATGAGACGGGCTTGCCCCATTGTTTTTTACTGCTCTCAATTTTATCGGCTCATGTTCATTTTTCTCCTTATATATATAGAGTTTGTGGAGTGCGTTGGCTTCTTTATTTGCCATTTCTGTAAAATCCAGAAACTATTTCTTGCACAGGTGGAAACCATTTGCTAAATACTAGAAACTATTTGCTAAATACTAGAAACTATTTGC
>Ga0126342_10007842_pt1 | contig 19101 bp, 24 predicted proteins | sample Cyp1metagenome_FD_92528 | JGI IMG/M metagenome (GOLD analysis project Ga0126342, IMG submission 92528) | Coral microbial communities from Lord Howe Island, Old Settlement Bay, Australia - Cyphastrea 1 metagenome | ecosystem: Host-associated > Invertebrates > Cnidaria > Coral ... | reverse complement strand
TTTTCCGACAATCAGTACTTTCGGATGTTTTTGGTCTCAATGGCCGACATCATTGGCAGTTACGAGCGGCTGCCCAACGATGCGGTGCGGGCGGTTGCCGTCGCGAAGCGACGTGAATAAAGTTCGATCTCTTTTGGAAATGGTCCCATGATTAGACACTTAGATTCTGATCCAGATTGATTTTAAAGCAGAAAAATCGCCAGCCAGGTTCTCCAAAAACAACGATCGGTTGCTTCTTTTTCTGTAGGGGCATCTGAAAGACCCCTGAAAGGTGAAGTCCACTGTTGCCAAACCCAGATTCAGACGATGCTTGGAGATAGCCCTACCTTCCCCCTTCCACCACATTTAAGAACTTCATTTGTACACCTCACACGATAAACATGGATCCCTACACATCACATGAGACATCATGTACCCATGTGTACCCTGAGGTACTTTAGCCTAGCAATGGAAAAGTCACCCATTTGTGTGCCGGACGCTGCGCAGGCGCTCGGTTTCGGAGTACCGACGACCTGACTTCAGCCAGGACAATCGAAGGGAAGTTAGCAACAAAAAAGAGGGATCGAACGAACTGATTAGAATCGACTTAGGATTTAAGGTAAAAAATCGGGATAGTTGACCCCAGCAACTGACCAAATATCAGGTGGATATAACTGTACGACTTTTTTGGGAGGAGGGGGTGGGCCAAGACTCCCTACATTCACAGGCTGGATGTTCCAAGATGTCTACAAGCTTGGACAGCCAATCTCCGGAATCCCAAAACAATATGTCGAGTTCACTTCTTCTGGTCAAAAATATCCTTGAAGCTCAAATCCTTGTGCTACCAAAAAGATCCAAAAAGAACTGACCTGTTTATGCCAAACTCGTGCAAAAAAAACCTCCAGAAATAGTCTCAAGTAAAACTCTCAGCAAACCGCTAGGACCATGAGTAGACTACTATAGAATCGCAGAAAAAAATGGTAATACCTGGGATCAGAATCAACAAGTCAACAAGTAAGCCATCTTAGAAAAAACCCAGAGCCCATCTCATGACGCTCCTTGGTTGATCCGTTTCCCTATGGATTATCATCATCCTCAATAAATTGGGGTACTTTACCATTTCGGGTATCGAATACAATTTCAGGTTTAAAAAAAACATAAAAAATCTATTAAATGATCCAATTCAATGTTATTCAACAATTATAAGTCCTTATATGAACCAATCAACCAGGCTATTTTTGGTGCACAGCCCGCACCTTGGCGTACACGTGGAATCGGCCGATCTTGCTGCATGGGGATCACAGCCTGCCATGGGTAGAGAAACGAACAATCACTGGGTGAGGATATCTATAGAAAACCTATATGATTACCATCCAAATATTGAATCCAAATCAGTGGTTTTTCCTGTGAAATCTGTGAATGTTCAATTGAGCCAACTCCAGGACTGAAGGATCTTCTACGGGTCAAAAATAATGATTCAATCGAATCATGAACTTGGTCATGTTTGGTAGTCAACTCGATTTTGCTTATTTTGTTTATTTGGTTGTTGAAGAGTCTTGAACCATACCCATATCTGCTTAAGCCGCGCTTTCTCTCATATAAGCACATTCTCAGCGGGATCCCTCACAAAACCTAATTTGATTCGAGGAATTGCGACCACTTGTTTGAAGACAACGGGCATGGGTCAAAGCTACTTTGACCCAACAATTGGATGATGCAACAAAGAAAACAAAATCTTGTTCCCATGATTCCCTATCCCCTGGAGTTTGGTGAAATCTCCGTACTCGGTGAAATCACCTAAATCACAATTGTTTTTCGTCAAGAACCACTTAAAATTACAACGTTCTTGGGTAAATCACTTAAATTGCACGTGTCCTTGAGTCCTTGGTGAAAAATCGCTGATATCCCCATCATTTTCTCGGCTCAACCACCCTCCAAAGGATGGATGTTGCCTCCCGCCACGGCTGCTGCACCGCATCCGAAGAGACGTTCCGCGGTGCGCTGGCAGCGCGACGTTGCGCGGCCTGGCTCAACCAGCGCAAGTGGCAAAAAATGGCGATTCCAGCAAAGATCGTAGGGATAAAAACCAATCATTCCAATCATCTTTTATATCAGCCAAAAACAAAAGATTGAACTTATTTAATCGTCAAAACATAGGCAATTCACCTTGTAGTGGAGATAGGGGAGATGAAAACGACAACCTAGAATAGAGATAATGGAGGTGTAACCAACAATGTGAAGATTGGATCTACATAACTGATATATTCATATATATATATTATATATATATGTATATTCTGATATCCATATTGTAGATACCAAGCCCCAATTCATCCTGAGAAATGGGATTTTCAGGAATAGAATGGATTGAAGCAATCAAAACTTTGAGAGATGAAGTAGGTTGTTATGAAACTGTACCCCATTTCCCGACAAGTTCAAGTGGAAAAATGATGGTTTTAACCATGGAAATCCATTGTCGGCTTCTGAGACAAACGCAATTTTGTCTAATCCATCATCAACGTCGTCTAGGAAACGAATCATCAATCCTCATAAACACAATCAATCAATGAATCCAATAAATCAAAATCAAACCAAACCAAGCAACCAATCAAAATAAACAAGTCAAGTCCAACAAATCAATCAAATAAAACAAAAATCAACCAGTCAGTCCCTCACTCAATCAATCCAACAATCAAACAAACTTTCAATCTAAATCTATCCATCCATCCATCTATCTGTATATATATATATATACGTATATCATATATCCATCAATCTATTAATCACTCAACCAGTCAATCAATCGATCGATCAATCAATCAATCGATCGATCGATCGATCAATCAATCCATCAATCAATCAATCAACCAATCAATCAATCAATCAATCAATCAAATCAATCAATCAATCAATCCAATCCAATCCAATCCAATCCGATCCGATCCAATCCAATCCAATCCAATCCAATCCAATCCAATCCAATCCAATCCAATCCAATCCAATCAATCAATCAATCAATCAATCAAATCGATCGATCGATCGATCGTTCAACCAACCAACCAACCAATCAACCAATTTTCAACAAGCACGGTGTTATTCTTGGAATACTAGCAGTGTGCATGTGTCTGAACAGCCAAAAGGCTGGGATTGGTCTCCAGATTTTGTCCACTAATGCCTCAACTGGGCCCGTGCCGCTATTTCAGGTCAGCCCACAGGAAATCTTGAGCTGGGCAGAAAAACAATCCGGACCTAGTTCCCCCTCCCCCCAAAAAAAACACGCATCTCTGTTAAATCAGTCATTCTTGCCATTCAACAGCTCTACTGATCATCAAACCCACCTAAGTTTGGAACGATCATCAGTCAAAATCCGCCGAGGTCCCTCATGCCACGTCACCCGGTATCCAAGCAACTGACCCAGTTGCTGGCCTGCTTTTTCATCTTGCTGGTAAGGCTGATCAGGTTCACATACTCGGGTCTCTTGACCTCCTTGCCTCAAGCATCAGCATCAGCTTGTGGGGAGAAGTGGCTTTGTCCATAAATGTGGTGATACCTCAAAATGGTCGGTTTTTCCAACCCTCCGGTGTCGTCAAACGTGGCAACTGAAACTCCAGTAGTTTTAATGAGTTTTCATGGGAAAATCAATGATTCATGACGGATTTTCCCGCAAGCCATGTTTGATTTCTGGAGGGTAGATCAACTTGATCAACCATCAGATTTGAGGATACCCAAATACCCTATTTTCAATCAAACCCAAGTAAGAGAACTTCCAGTTAGTCATGATAGCCCAGGTGGACCCCTTCTGCAAAGGCCTCTACTTTGCTTGTCCTATCCCTTTGGAGCCAGCAATTAGCTTCGGCCATGTGTATGAAGAACACTCGAAAGTAAGATTCGCTGGCACCGTTGCCTATCTATTAAAAAAAAACGTATAATGTCCTTTATCTTGCGCTGAGTCATGAAAGGCATCTAGCGCAATTATACCTTGGAAAGACCACATTCCCACGAAAGGATGCAAAGATGTTCGGCAGCGAAAGCAATTATATATAATTATATAATTATATAATGAACCACAAATGGATGTTGCCTCAACTTTGTAAAGCGTTCTGATTGGCTCGACTTGCACTTCTATCCCCATTCAAGCAGGAGTGTGTGGACATGTATAGTTACACATATTCAGACACAAAAATATAGATGATATGGGTATGAGTCAAAACCTTGGTAATGTAGTGAACCCAAAATAACTGGTAAATGGATGTTCATCCCACAAAAAATGTATCTATAGGTATTGACCCATACCCATATAGAAGTGTGCCATCTACCAGCCATCGCTGTCAGATCAGTGAAACATCCAAGCCAGCAGCCTGTCCAAGCTCGAGACAGATCGGCCTGCGACAGCATGGAAAAGGGTCTCAGGGATTCTACCCTTTGGCAATCAAACATGGCCAAAAAAGCCTCTAGAAATGCGCGAAAATCTGCAGGAAAGCATGGGTTTTCCCATCAAACAGGGAGTCTTAATGGGAACATCATCTGTACATGGAGCTTGATAGCTGGGAAAATCATCAAACTTCATCAAACTATGTAAATGGGGAATTTTCCAGCAAGCCCTGTTTGATTCCCGGAGGGTATCATCAAACACGTGGGAGTTTACCAGCATTGGACAGGTCCTCCATCAGGATGGGTTCCGCAACGGGTCGCTCGTTGCTATTGGAAGCGGTGGTTTCTCTGAATGGGTCAAACCTGTTGGTGACTGACAGCCCAAACGTTTCAAGAAAAGTGTAGGGTGCAGGATGGTTTCGTATGTTTGTTGATTGGGCCTTGTCGAACGAAAATTGATACCATGGTAGTTTTATCCCCATGATCACCAGTGATATCACCACTACTGCACTTATATGCGTTTTGACGTCCTTCATTTCCATGAAATTGAATAACATTGAATAAGAGTAAGCACGTCTGCTGGTTGATATCCCCACTGCACCGCTACGGGCATTCCAATGGTCGTACCCACCATGATCTTTCCCCTTTGGGTCCTTGAAACTCAGTTTCACAAATTTGGGTAGTAAGAACCCTGCAGACCATCGTGTTCAGGAAAAATGGAGGGGTCGAATTTTTGCCATGTCCTGCTGCTTGTTCAATGGATGTTCACCCGTCCATCAATCAACCAATCATGGGGAAAAGGACAGGAAAAGGACATCAAAATCACTACTGTAACCCCCCAACTTGGATGCTTTGAGATTTACAAAATGAACATTGCATCCCTGGGGATCCAAACTGCAACATCTTTCTGACATCAATTGCCATGTCTGGATTTGTCTGAAGATGGGCTGAAACCCCAAAATCTCATGGTGGATCATCAACATATCCCATTAAAATGGCCATCAATTGGGTCTAATCCCCATTAAAATGACCAACCAATATGGCGGTTTTACCATTCTTTTTCCACTGGTAAATCCACCATGTCTGGTTGATGAAAATACATTAAGAAAACATCCCTGTCTCCATCCAGTTGGATACATCTTTGGTACTTTTAAAAATGTGTGTACGTATATATATATATATATGCATGTATATCTTTATTTATGTACATGTGTGTGTATGTGTGTATGTATGTATGTGTGTATGTATGTATGTATGTATGTATATATACATATGTATCTATACATATATATATATATATATATACATATACATATATATATATATATGTACATGTGTTTATATATAATATATCAGTAATTTAACAATTATTTAATTAGTGATGATAACATATAATAGCAATGATAGTAGCAATAGTAGTACGTAGTATGTTACAATAGTAATAAACACACCGTGTCTCAAACTTCAACCCCCCTTCATTTCCAAGACCAAGACGATGCCTCAGGAGTTGGCAGCCGGAAGTCCCGCAGCCAGGGCTCGCTGGGCACGTCCGTGCTCTGGACCTGGCGGAACATTTTTTTGTTGGGACCCCTGGAGGTGGAAGAAATCCTTGGGAAATCGTTGGTTTTTATGGATGGATATACGAAACATGAATAAACCATCCGCAAGTTTGAGGTTTATGAACTTGGGTTCTGCCCTAAAACTGGGATGATTGAAATGGATTCCAGGCGACTTTTTGTTTCGGGGATCACTGAGATATCCAACTTGGAGGATCGATAGATGGGATATGCCACGAAGAAAGGGGACTTACTGAGGTGTGGAGGGAACCAGTTGCAATCTGCGGAATGATCCTCCACGAACCAAGAAAAATTGGTATGTCAAATCAAAGAGGTGCTCCGCGAAGCCCCAAAATATGGTTCATTGCAGACGTTCCTGATTGATGCTCATCATAAGATCCGCCCAACCAAGTCTGACCATCGCAACCCAAAAGCCCCCTGCCTCGCTGTGGTCTTCAGGCCTGCTGGAGATATGCGGCAAAAGAATGCAACATATGGGGGTGTCCATAAATGGGTCATCCCCAAAATGGATGGTTTATAATGGAAAATCATATTAAAATGGATGATTCAGGGGTACCCCTATTTCAGGATTTCAGGAAACCCCCATGTCTATTGGGAAGAAAAAAACTGCCATACCAAGCTCGAAGTGCACCTATACACCGGTGTTTGCTCGCTCCAGGGTGCAGCCCCAGCAAGAGATTGAACCATCTTTCCGAAGAAAGGAACCACACATTTGATCCTTTCGAAGTTCCCTTGGGAAGCCATAGCAATCATGGGGAAAAAAAATACCCTCTGGTAATTTAACATAGCTATTGAAAATCACCATTTATAGTGGATTTTCCCATTAAAAATGGTGATTTTCCATAGCTATTTTGACATAACCAGAGGGTAAGAGTCATTCGCTTTGTTTTTCCATCGGCTTTGCAAGGCCAGTGAAAAATACCTGACCCGCTGAGGTCTTGACATTGACCCTCTTTCTGCCACCAGGTGACCTGGCGGTGCAGCCGGATCCCGGCTGGGTCTCAAAAATTGAAGTCAACTTCCTTACATAGGACTTGCACGTTCGAAAGAATGTCTTTGAATCTTCACATTTTGGGTTTCAATCCCTCCGGCTCTCCCCCGACCTGGACCATTCAGCCACTCCACACAGCTCGCTTGGCGCCTGGCACGGCTGTGGCCAGGGGACCTCTGTGGCGCCTGGCATCACTGCTGCCACTTTTTTCGGGCGGTTAAATCATGGGTGCAGAGACTGCGTTTCAACGGCAGAACGGTGGGCTGAAGAGTCGGAACAGCTGCTTTCAGTGGCAAGGTTCACTTCGGCATCCTGTCCTCATATGGGGACGGGTCATGAGCATCGGTAGCTACCAGCTATTTTGGAATGAAAACCAAGGTGGCAAGGTTTTGACCCACAACCATTTTATCAACAAAACTGAGAAGTCCAAGGTTTTGATGCTTCTTTTTCCTCCCAAAAGAAGGGCCGCAGCCTCTTCTCTGCATCTCAGCCCACCGCTCTGGGGTTCCTATCCGGCCACCCTTAAATGGCGTCCAACGGCATCTCCCATCATCTCGCATCATCCTTCATCACCCCTGCAGTGTACAATGGGGTGGGTTATGTCACTATGCTCCATCCAGATTGGCTTGGCTCGTCCAAACACTTCGGAGTACAAAGACTGATTCTGCATCATTTACAAAGCAGCCATGGCAGCATAGACTTGGATTGGATGGGTTGGCTTGTTCCATCATCATTTCCAAGCCACCTTGGTGGCAGTTCTACCGCCGGAGCTGTAGATATTTGCCAATCACAACCACCAATAAGATTGAAAGGTCCCTGACATCTGGTGGCTATGCTATAGAAAAGTCAAATCAATCGACGTGTCTATTCTGCGAATCAATCGACGTCAGCGCTCCCACAGTGGGAGCTCTGCTGTCCCAATAATGGCTCACTTCTTCTTGTCATCATCATCCTCCAAGTAGTTCAAAGCTTTCCTGCGCACGAAAAGTTGTTGAAAAGTGCCAGATCCACTTCTTTGAAATTTCCAACAGGTATCATAATTTTCTCCATAGACACATATTAAAAAGCATATACATATACCATCTTATGGATATATCCCATTTCTCCCAATTTTCAGACACAACACCGGGATCCCTGTAGACTCCACTCATGGCCCAGGGACCTCAGCAATGTCTTTGTGATGTCGCCGAACTTGTACTCCTGAGGGATGAAACATGGAAGCCCAGGAGATCATAATTTCATAAGCATCCGGGCTTGCCAATGGCTGGAAACCCATGATCAGAATTTCATCAGAAATCAATAGGCAAATCGTGACAAACAAACGATCAATTGGGAGCCCAAAGTAAGGGTCCAAGGTCCGGATTCTCTCATCATGAAACGTCAGTACTTGGAGGGTTGGATGGCTGAAAAAAGTTGGGATACCCTTTAACTATGCCCTATGCAAAAAGCATGAAACCTTTAACCTTTGATAATCAAGACCATATTCACACACTGATTTCACTCAAAGGTCCGCGGTCCCGTGTCCCTTGTGGTCCACAGTGCCCCGTCCTCTTTCCCTGTGAAGCCTGCGATAGCATCCATTGCCTTGTTCATGGCCTTTTTCGTCACATCGCCAAACTTGTACTCCTCCTGTGGAAAATCTCCGGTGTTGTTGGGAAAATCTGAAGAAACCCATGATTTCAAAAGTTCAAAAGCACCGAAAAGGAGGTTTCCTGTACAGTCTATAAATTTTGCCATCTGATTCTGGGAGATCTTTGAGTCGAAAACGAATCTCCAACCAGCGCTCCTGACCCAGTAGATTCGCCACGGCATTCTTGGCGCGCTTGGCGGCTTCCTTGCTGATGTCTCCGAACTTGTACTCCTGGCCAGTGGTGGGGAGAAATTCATGACATGGGCATGCCTGAAACTGGGGTATACCATGGTATACCATGGTATACCCCCGAAATGAGCCTTCTACTAGGCAAAAAAACAGAGCTATGCTAGCTTTGAGGATTGCCACATGTTGCACATCTTTTCCAGGCACGTTGCTGGCAGAGATGCAGAAACGGCTCTGGGCTGTACTGTACAGGATGGCTACTCCCAGCGGGGGGACATTCATCACAAAAGGCAGCTGCTAGGCTGCTAGTCGCCACTGGGTACAGCTGAAACTGGCAGCTGGCTGTAGGAACTATACAAAAAAAATGAATTCCTCACAAAAAAGTGACCCGAAAGCCATTACAGCTCTTTTTCAGGTCATGCATCTCAGTTCTGGACTTTAAACCAAGGGACTAATTCGGTGCTTCTCTTTGAAGTTCACTTGCACTGGGAATACCACTGACTCTGCACCGTGCAGGTATAGCCATTGTCACAGCAAGTGGGTCCATCGAAATTCTGTCCTCCGCATTGCTCCCATGCGCCTGCACAGTTCCCACCATTGCTTGTTGCCACACTGGTGGTTGTGGTACTTGAAAGAAAACCACCTGAGCCAGTGCTGGTTGTCGCAGTTGGGGCCTGAGTAGCTGGAGGGGCTGGAGGGGTGGATGGATAGACACTCTGAGTGGAACCAATCTCACCGAAGGCCACATTGGCAAAGGTCACATAGGCAGAAGGAAACTTCTGTCGCACCTGCTGCGGGGCGCTGTCTTCACCACCTGGGCACATGCCTCGGCGCACACCGGCCTTGCTGCAGTAGTCATCTGTTGGGTAGCAGCTGTCCAACCACATCCTTGGAGTATCCAGTGGCATATCCAAAATAGAAAAGATGGTTTTCTCTGAAGGGAATACGCCAAAATGGTCCTTTCAATGGGAAAAGTGATCAATCAAGGATTTGGGTACCCCAAAAACTTTAGACAAACAAACCCAATTATCACCGTATGGACCAAAAGTCATGTCTTTTATGTAGAAAGTTACGAACAAGGACAAAGATGTTCGGTGCATTGGCAATACACCCATATCTCCGCCAAGCCTCATATCAAGGTGCCTAAATAGATATATAGTTGCACTAACAAATATATAGTTGTGTGCTAGTTGCATGATGATGATGATGATGACGACGATGGGGATGGTGATGGTGATGATGATGATGATGATGATATAAAAAATAATAATTAATATTATTATTATATTAATACTAGTCATAATAATGGTAATAATAACAATGATAATAATAATAATAGTAATAATAATAAGAGTAATAATAATAATAATAATAGGAAGAAGAAGAATATATAGTAATAATTTATAATGATAAGAATAATATATAGTGATATGATATCAGCAGTGGTCATATCCCTATGTCATATGCAGCAGTGGTGTATGTATATTATATATACGTATATATTGCACTAAGACTATAATCAGGTACTTGGTAAGTACCATGCTATATGCAATAATATACGACTGTATCATTTATTTATCAGTGCCAGGATTAAAAGAAACAAAAACACCTTAGCTCAGCCCAGGCATCATGTGCACGTCGACGTCATCCCACAGGGAGAACGTGGCCACGTGGCCACGCTCCAGTGACTCGCCCATAGCTTTGTTGCCACCTTTGGCCTTGAAGTCGTTGGGATTTCCAAAAAGATCTTGGACGTCCTTGTGATCAAGGTATTTTTTCAACTTCCATGGATGAAACACTTGCCAACTCCAGCCTAAAAATATGAAATACAAACTTACATAAAATCGGCTGCCTTCTTGCTTCCCCCCAGAAAAATAAGGGAACAACTGAATAACTTTATCAGGTGTTAAACACAATCTTCTACTCCAGTTCCCAACATCACGCTGCTGTGGTGTCCTTGCACATCTTGTCAGTGATGGAATCCGGCTCATCGGGCAGGATCTTGATTGGTGGACTGGCAATGGCCTTGCCGTCCTGCACGTAGAAGCGGCGAATCTCCTTCAGCTTCCCGTCGTCCTTGCCGTTGTTCGTCAGAAACTGAGTCACCTGAGTCCAAAACATGTTGGGCATGTTGGGCGGTATCCTCTGGCAATTGAACATCAACCTTGTAATACCGGGAACCCGGTAGGTCAATCATCTACAAATGGACCATGTTCATCCATGTTCCATGTCTGTGTTGGTTTACTGGAATTCACCAGAGATTGTTCAGATATGTCGAATTATGGATCCAGTCACCACAGTCATTGGCTTCAAGGAATTGATGGAAAAGCCAGGACCTTTCCCATAGAAGCTGCGGTTGCCGTTCCTGAAGGGGTTGATGTCGCAGCCATCTTTGTCGCAAAGACCCTTGTAGCGCTCATCCTTGTCATTGTCACCACACTCAATGCCTTCACACATGTACTGCCCTTGAGTCGCAATGTCGCATGGGTGCGGGGTATAGGCAGTTGCCATGTTGTTGGCCTCCCAAATATCCATCTCGGCACAGCAGGCGCCATAGTGACCAAGGCCCATGCTGTTGCTGAAATCCTTTGGGTGTGGCTTCCAGTCCTTTGAGTTGGCGATGCCATTGATGAACTTGATGTCATGGGGGCATTGGGCATCACAGTAACCAGTCCCATACTTGGCACCCGCCTGGTTCTTGCCCAGACCCAAACCACCATTGCCGGCCATCTCCACGAAGTACATGGCACCATTCATGCCACATTCCACTGTGGAGGAGTCCACATCCACTGCAAACCTGGCTGGTCAATGATGTCAATGTTGAGACACCCAGACTCTGAAAAAACAAATGCAGGTGACTTGGGGATGATCCTTTTCGTGGCGGGTGAAAATCGAAATTCTTTCAAAGCACCAACCAGAAACTCGCGGTTGTTCAACTTGAAGAGTTTGTAGGTGTCATCATCCTCTAGCAAGAAGAGACGTGAACCAACATTGGTACCTGTGACGAAGCTCAGTTTCACTCCGCCTGGAATAGCTGTGATACCGTAGGTATTTTCATAATCCGTGGAATCGACAGCTTCAACTTGACACTTCGCGGCACAAGCAGCGCCATCTGCACAAAGGGAATTATCCCACCTTGGCTCTAGTCTTCACCCAGTCTCAAACTTCTTCCTCAATTAAAAACCTCCCCGATTCGGGGTTGCAAATTGAATATCTACTGTAAAGATACTTGAAACATCTTGAAACCACCATCCAGGCACTTGTTTCCAGTGTAACAATTTTGCGCATCCTCCGTGTGGATCCATCGCCAGTTTGCGTCCAAGACCAACTTATGATCCTTGCTGCTGCAGCCGTTTTGCCCACATTCCTTCACCTCAGTGGGGTCCTCAATGGTCCCATCTTTGGGATCTTGTAAAATACCAAAAAAAAACACCAGTAGTGAACTAATTCGATGTTGTTTTTTCCTTTGAAAGTCACGGATCATCAAACTTTGACAACTTTGAGATTTCAAATTGTACTGAAAATGTTGACTCAAAGCCCACTTGGTCACTGAGATCGTGGGATTTCCCTCGGTTTTCATCGTTCCCGGCTGCTGCGCGTAACCAACACCCGCAAGGCTCAGCAAGGCCCACATGGACAGCGAGGACATGGCGAGCGGCGACAAAGGTCAGAGCGAAGATGACAAAATGTGGCTTGAGACAAATCTGAGATGTTTGGTTAGAAAGAGTTGAGATTTCAATCATCGAAAATCGCCATACAAAGGAGCGAATTAAAAGATTCATTCTCGCCATCAAAAATTGAGAATGGTCGACCCATGCAAACAATCTCTCCCACCAATCCGTTGCACCTCCAAAAAAAATCCAACAAACCCCAGAATTCAGACTCGAGTCTATCCTCCCACCCCCACATGGCTCTGCTTCTTAGCCACCTAATTGAAGTCACTTCATTCTGTTTCACCCAAAATTCACCAATTACCCAACAACCCCCATCCAACCATCCAACAACCATCCAACCATCCAACCATCCAACCATCAGCCCCATCAGCCCCATCCAACCCATCCTGTCCTCTTTACCGGTGAAGGCCAACACGGCTTCCTTCCCCGCTTCCTTCATCTGCCCTGCCACCGGTCTCACCACATCCGTCAGGATGATGACCTTGGAGCCCTCGGGCGCGTTCTTGGCGGCGTCCGCGGTGAGGTACACATTGTCCAACTTGGACACGGCTGAGGTCACCCGCTCCTCCAAGACATGGGGAAGATATGCGTAAAGTGGGAGAAAGAACCAGTTACTGTAGAAATTAGGGAGGTTTGATGAGGTTTTATCATTTTCTTTGGAATCTGGATAATGATCACCAGTTGGAATGGGGATCTCATGCAGTATTTGATGGAGGTTTTGACGTGGATATTTGGTGGAGATATATTATATATATATATACTTGCCCAGCCTGTTTTTAGAGGGATTGATATAACCATCAAGAATCCGGATATCAGCAATGAAGAATGAACTTGGGTGTGGTCTGACTATGGGGAAGACCCATAAAATTACCATTTTGATGGATTAACTGGATTTACCAAAGTTTGTTTTGGATATGTGGTGCCAAAAGATGGAATTAAGTGATGCATGAGCTTTTCCAGCAAAAGGTAAAGAAAAGGGCCCATAGATATTGCTGTTGCCCTACTTACACCTCTTGTCCGAGTCGTTCGACTCATTTCTCCATATTGGTTTGTCTGAAAATAAGCTAAATTGATTGTTTTAACATGGTTTAAGCTCATCTGCTCCAATAGAACTGCCATAGTTTGGGTTTTTTGCCCCATTCTCGTGTCCACCCCGACACCCTCTCGACACCTCGACCTTGGTTGCCACGTCGCTGATGTCATAATCATCCTGGGGGCTAAGGAGGATTTTTGATTCCCAAGGGTTCTACATACTGTGTATATATATAATAGAGCGCGTGTGCACACGTTATACGTAGATATATCAATACAAACGCAGAATCTTCTCTACCCCGCAGTACCAACCATTTGCGAACTCCTGTACGGCCTAAAACCATCGGAAAAAAATGAATGTTAAAGGGGCCATACGTGTTGATTGGTCGTATGTTCCAACTTGCAGGATACAGTTTGTGGTATGCCATCTTCCAAAATGAACGTCCATCTATTGCCAGATTCTGAGGTGATAAACCCAGGAATGAATCCAAGTTGTGTACGTTTATTTTCAGCGTCTTTCCATGGTTTGCTGCTGAAAAACCACAGCCCCATCCGGGGCGGCCCCCAGCCTTCCCCACAAACTCCGAGATCGCTGAAGCCATGCTCTCTGCCACTTGGCCCTTCAACTCCTGCAGGGCTTCAACCAACCTATGAAGGACAAAACCAACAAGTTGCTTGTGCCAGGCAAACGCTTCCAATTCCCAAATCAATTTCCCATAAACCATAACTATTCTAGTATATGATAGTTATAAGTTATAAACCATAGTTCTACCATAGTTATTGGATGTTCTTCCCCATAAATCACCATTTTTCCCAATGTTGGACGCAGCACCTCCAGTTCTCTCCTTGGTGGTTTGCCAAGCGGTTGCTGCAGCAGAGCTGCGAGTGAGCACCAACAAGCGGCTGAGCCGCGTCAAGCGAGACTGGTCCTCGGCCGTTGTGGTTCCTGGTTGGGTGGGGCTGTTTGCTGAAAATAAGGTGGCGAAAATGGCGATGAAAATTCCAAGCATGGCTGATGGTATGCATGTGATCGTTATTGTAGATATAATATAATATTATATATGTATATATAACTGTATGTGTGGAAAACACATCTCCGTCAATAGGAATTTCCATGGGAATTTAAACATCTATTTTTAGGGATGCAGCAAAAGGTGGCTGTTGTATGTTGTCACAGTGTCGTCTTCCAGCAGTGTGCAACCTGGCTGTCTCTACCGATCCAATGGTGATCAATGGTGTGCAATTACCCTCCGGTGGTCAAACATGGCGTGCTGGAAAATCCCCCCATTTCCTATACCTAGTGACCTAGTTATGGTATAGGGGATTATGGTATACCTAGTTATGGTATAGAGCTATGCAGCTATACCATGGCAATTTTCCTAGTTATGATATCAGGAAGAAATTGGCTCTGTGTTCATCTGCAGGTTAAAACCTGAGGACAAATAGCAACATCTCAAGCCCTGGTGACTTGGATGATTTCTGATAATCTCAGCTCCACCCAATCCATCCCCATCACTGATTCAACCGTCACACCTTGTCCTCCTCAGCTTTCTGAATTTGAGCCTGGCGGCTGGGGCATGGTGTGACCCTTTCAAAGAGGCAACGGAATCCCCCGGAACTGAGAAGCCCCTCATTTCTCACACCAAATCATCCATAAAATCAATTTCATCCATTTTCCATGGCCATATAATATTACTGGGACTCCCAGATTTAAGGGATGTCCGACAAATCATCAAAGTTTTTCGAGCTTAAATCAGTTCACATCCTTGATGAACTTTGGGATTTTGGGGTTCACAAACCCCGCGCTTTCCCCAACTGTTTCCCCATCCCCACGGCTCCAGGCTCTATGGCCTCAATGTCCTCCTCCAGCTTCACCAGGGCCGTGGCTTCCACGTCCACCACCTCCGGCTCTGCCCGCCACGCCACGCTCGCAGCACCGCGGGAGGCGGAACCAAGGCCTGGTCACCGAGGCGTTGCGGTTGGGCTTTTTGAGAATGATGAAATGGAAATGGAAATGGAAGGGTACTGGTAGTTGGAAATAGATCTATATCTAAAATCTGGCAATGATCATGATTTCTACTGAAAAAATGATGGTTACAGTTACAGACATTTATCCAAATGAATAATACGAATCAAAGACATCTTTTTGCAGGGCACGATATCTTTATGGACGACACGAAGATTTGAATGCTTGTAATGCGCAGTGAATTTAAAACTTGCGCCTGGGGTCACAAAAGCTGGCAGTTGAACCAAGCCAAAGACCTGCGAAACACCCAGCAGGAGCCGCACTCTTCCCGTGGGTCCCGGGACAAGGATATGTGTCTTTGGATCATTTTGCATTAGCATGCCATGGGCTGCCATATCCTCAAAAATCCGCAAATATATATATATATATGTATATATATATGTATATGTATATGTATATATAATATAAAACAGTGGGTGTCTGTACGTGTTCACTGAATATCTACTCACCTCCTGGAAAATGGAGATGTGACTCCCTGAATCTTTATCCAGTCGTTGAATTGGGTGTATCCAAATATGGCGGGGTATCCCAACCATTCGTTCCGCACACACAAAAAGTCATCAAACATCCCCCAGTTTTTGGCATGGACCATCATGCCGTGTCAGGTCCAAGTGGCCAAAACGGCCCATGCCAAGGGTGAGCGGCGCGAGGGTCCCGCCATGGTGACACACGAAACGCGTGGGAGGCGATGAGTCAAAATTGAAGCCTAACGCTTAAGCGAAGAACCTGCAAACATCAACAGTACCCTCTCGTACTCAAACATGGCTGGGGAAATACCGAGATTTACAGCTGGGCAAATCATCTACAAATGGAGAAGTGTCAAGCAAGCCACGTTTCGTTACCGGCAGTTGGTAAGTGGCTAATCAGCATATACCATCATATAATATCCTATTTAGTTGCTAATATATGGTTTATAAATGGATTCTAAACAACTTACTGGGATGCACATCCAGGTATCCATGAACGATATGCTCAAGTAGGAAAAAATATGGCGGTGCCCAAGAATTGGCATCCACCGTAAACTCCCATACTCCAAATCCACCGGATTCAATCACCTCCGGAATGCATCGGCCCTGCTTTCATCGACCAAATGCTGAGAAAACATGAGAAAAGAAGATTAGTGATAAATAAATAGTCTTTGAGGGTATATAGAACCTCGGCATCTATCATCAACAATCATGATAACGTGAGATGCAATCAATGAAACAAGGGCGGGATATGATAAAACCTTCAGGGTTTGTCTCAAAATAGGATGCCCTATCCGTTTGCCGTGGACCGATATAGTACAGCCTCATGAGGACAGCTGCTACCTCAGTACCGTGTTTCAGCAACGGTCATTGAATCGAATCATGTGGGGATGCCCGACTTCAGGTGGTTGATCCCCAAGTCGCTGGTGTTAATGGTGTTTCTTCTGCCCAACTCTAACAACGAAGCATGTGACCACAAATAATGGTACGGAAACTTGAGGTGTTCTCAAGTTTTGAACATGAGTGTGGGTCGCGGCATTCGGCCCAAAAATCAATGCTGGAAAACATCATGGTTCCCAACTGGTCTTCAAATTTCTGCCTGTACCCATAGATATCCCCATTGGGGGTTCACAAAGTTTATCATCACCTTTTGGAGCTCCGCTGAGCATTCCGCTACTTGAGCTGGCAGGTGACGCTGCCAACGGTGGAGACTCCTCCTCAGTGCTTTTTTTTCACCGGCTAAAGTGGTGATTTAACCATCAAATAAGGTGAAACCAGCAAGAAATGTCTATTTGACCAGCAATTCACCAAGAAATAGTGGTTCAATCAGTCATATTGTCGTTTAAAAATCTTCGGGGGCACGCCATGGATAAATGGTCTTGTATGTGTGTGTGTGTTTTATGTGTAACTCATGTTTTTTTGGTATGATCTATGTACATATGTTTATGTATATTTCACGTAGAGTTTGATGTATAATATTCATATATATATAATATATATATATATATATACTATGTGTATAATATATATATATATATATATACTATTTGTATAATATATATATATATATACTATTTGAAAAAATTGGTTGTGTATATTTTATATATATATATATTGTATTTATGTATTTGTGTGTGTGCGATTTTATGTTTTATACGCTTTAATCGTATGGCAATACGTGTGGGATCTCCCAGATTTTTGGACACGCCCGCAGGTCACAATTTCTGTCCGTGACGGGACTGGGGTTGCGTCACGCAAAAGGGGGCGTGGCGCAGAAGAACATGGGGAATGTATCCAATGATTTGGATATCTCGGATATCACTACAAAACCCAATCTGTTGGTCTTTCTCAAAGTTCTGGGCCCAAACTGTAAGTTTATCGACCTGTAGGTTCGTTTGGAGTAGCCATGTTGCCATGTTTTCTCCTTGAGGATTACCCGCCAAAACAATCAGTTGATAATTTGCTTCATCAACTGCTTGAATTTCCCAAGTTTAGCTTGCAATTGCGACAAAGTCTGTGCCTAGTCATTTCACTTCAAGCAGCAACCTTTGCGTAGGCGTAGACGGGGCCCCAAACTGCAGCAGTGTGCTCACGCTGATCCATCTCCTGAGGCTGCGGCTGCCAGTCCGCACTTCGAAAAATAGGGGGCTATGGGGATATCGTGGGGAACCAACATGGGGAGGTTTTTCATGGTTTTTAACGGGCATCCCCAACCATTGCTTTCTCCTCTTGTTCGGTTCCAAAGTGCTGATTGTGGTGGCTGGGTTGGAGCACCAGAGGATGAATGGTGAAAGGGAAGTTGGCAACTGACCCAGGTTGCCGCCCTTTCAGCAACCAAGCCTTATGGGATGCTGGTGGCTTTGCGTCAAATATTTTTGGATACCCCAAGTGACCAAAAAGTGCCCCTAATCTGCCGTTTTGGCGTTCAATTTTGACGGGACCATCACGTGGCCGTTTCGGGTGAATTTTCATCCTTAACAACCACCCACCTGGTCCGTCTCCATGGAAAGTGCTGCAACCTCGCAGCTCCCCGGAGCTCGTGGCGCGCAATTGGAACAAGGGAAAATTTATTGTTAGACGATAAATAAAGGGATATTGATCTCATATTAATATCATTAATGGATATAATATTAACCAACCATTTTACTGGAAAGGAATGATTTTCTGCAAAAGGTCCCACCAATCCAATAAAACGTAAAGATCCTTTTCAGTGATATATGCCCATAGTGGTATGTGTATACCGTATCACCATGATTGGATCATCATTATGAATCGATTCTACAAGTTGCACTAGTTGATTCTCGAGCCACTGTCGCAGAATTGGTTGAAGGGAAACGTTGCAGGGTTTCCGCCTAGATTCGGCACCAATAATCCATAGGTTTCCTACAGTAATCCATTGACACTACAGTGGTTATATAATAATTAGGTGAGTAATTCAAAATGGCTGTGCGAATTTTCGCCGATGCTCGGTCAAATGATTCAAATTGGGTGCAATTGGCTTGTGATTCCAAATAGAAACCCAAGGTCCTGCTACTACAACAAAAGCTGCTCCCACCTCCTCAACTTGTACAGCAGCATCTGTTTGCGGTCTAAGTACCTGGGGTCCAGAGATGATAAAGATTGCAATGGCATCAAACAGAAAAGGACGTAAAAGGTTGGAACTCCAAT
>Ga0126342_10007841_pt1 | contig 19102 bp, 8 predicted proteins | sample Cyp1metagenome_FD_92528 | JGI IMG/M metagenome (GOLD analysis project Ga0126342, IMG submission 92528) | Coral microbial communities from Lord Howe Island, Old Settlement Bay, Australia - Cyphastrea 1 metagenome | ecosystem: Host-associated > Invertebrates > Cnidaria > Coral ... | reverse complement strand
CTATAAAATAGAAATTCCAAATCAACAACTCTCTTTTGTGACCGGAGTTTGGCCCCAGCACTTCACACCTGGGACCCTGATCCTCAGTTTATAGACGGTCAAAATGGACCCAGGCAGCCGCATCAGACAGTTAAGTGAGTAACCTGGGTACCCCATTTTATAGACAGCGCAGACCCCCCTAATTACCTGGGCACCCCCATTTTATTTATAAAGGGCCACCCCCCCAAAAAAACTATTTTATCACTATAAAATGGTGGTACCCAGGTTACACACTGAACTCCAAGGGGGATATCCCAACTGACTATCATATTTTTCTAAAGGGTTGAAACCACCAACCAGAATATGTTGATGAAGAACGTGATCTTTTTTCGCCACTGAATTTCACACGTTTCATGATGTTTAATGACTTACTATTGTATATTATGTGTTTGTCTGAAAGGGTAGCCCAATAAAGCTGGTTACGAATAATTCCCCAATTTTCAGGTCTAGACCCGTATTGATCCGAATTTTGATATTACAATGTGGGTAAAACAATTATAAACCATCCCCCCAGTCATCACCATTTTTATGGGTGGGATTTCAACCATTCCCAGTCATGGGTGGTTTATGTCATCGTTTTGACCACATTAACAGAATATTACAGAAATATGCCCCTTTAATTTTCCGCAAAAACCACTATAACATAAATATCACTGTTGCTTGAGAAGTCTACATCACTATATCCCGTTATATTCACATTATAGTTCCATGATATTCCTATGAAAATCGTCAGCAAGTTCTCGAGTCGCACACCTGGAAACGCCACGAGTCGCATCGCCAGGAGCCCAAAGAGTGCTCGCCCTACTTGGCCATTCTGCAGCTCCTGCGAGCACGAGTTCCTTGGTATCGTAACGTGATGGATGCACCATCGCGATGAATTTATATGGGGTGGTTTATGACATCGCTTTACAAATATATTACTGTTGAAAACTTGAAATTGAAGAATCTCATGGTTTAGGGTAAGAACATGTTGTTTTTCTCTATTAAATAAATATGTTTTTCGCATCAGAAACTGTGGGAAGTGATGGGGATGGTCCCTGTCATCAGTGATGGGGTACAGCCCACCTTTCTGGCTGACACCCATCCAATACCACTTCCACCAGTGCTTCGTTTGGGTATGAATGTATGAAAAAAACGAAAAGGGGCAAGTAGAACCTGATTGTGATTCAAGTCATAGGGTATACTTGTATCTATTCTATTAGAATCTATACTTGTAGTATTGTATGATATTATATTATAATATGAATCTATTGTGTGTATATATATATATATTATGTCCAGTTTGTTTCACCGTTTCACCCCAAATGGATACACACTTCAGTTGCCGAACGCAACAGCGTCTTGCACTGAAAATAAGGTCGACTAGAAATGGGGAGCCAACAAAGGCAAGGCGTTGTAAATGGAATCACAACCGATGATGAATGATATCTACAATGTGGGCCCCCCAGTTATGTTTGATGGTTGAAATAAACCTCATGAATATTATAGTTATAAGTATCATGAACCATAGTTATTGGACTTATAAACCAACTTAGCTATCGTTTGGGGGGGCCACATTGTAACCGATGTCCTCATATATTTTTTGGGCTTTGCAGTCAGTTCTTTTTATTATCACAAGATTCAGCATGCAGTTGTTTTTGTTGTCTCACGTTTAGGCTTGGAGTTGCCCAGGAACTGTCAAAAGTTTGATATGCCATGAATCTGTGAACGTCACATCTCAACTGCTACGTTCACTCAAAGTGTTGGATGAAGTCTTTGCACGCGCTTGTTTACAAATAGAGCTATCTATATCTATCTCTATATATAATCATATGTGACATGTGAATATATATTCATGTTTACAAATATAGAGCTATCTATATCTATCTCTATATATAATTGTATGTATATATATGTATATATATATATATATTCATGTTTACAAATATAGAGCTATCTACACATAAATCTATAAATACATACGAAGATTAATATGATTAATTGCCTACATACTAGGTTAGATTCTTAAACTGATGTATCACCAGAAATCCTTCACCAGTTTAAGATGTTGCCCACAAGGCAAAGCTTGGGATCACAACCCACACCGAACGTTTTTTCACTGTTGTGGTGTGGTTGGCCAAACGATAGCGTTCAGTTGGTTCAAAATTCCAATAACTATGGTGTATGATACGCAAATAACTATGGTTGGTGGGTTTTGAAATGTGGATGAATTCTATGGTTTATGGTAGATATAACTATGGTTAATGGGGATTATAACTATAGTATTCATGGGGGTTATTTCAACCATCAAACATAACTGGTGGGGCCCACATTGTAGGGTACATCAAGTTGTCCAGCGGTTCATCATATTTTGATCTCGGCAAAGCCTTTCTTTTTTTTTCCGGTGTACTTTGTCCTTCGGACTGATCCACTATCCCATATGGGTTTGTCACAAAATACCCTCTGGTAAACTAACATAACTATGGAAAATCACCATTTTTAATGGGAAAATCCGCTATATATGGTCATTTTCAATAGCTATGTTAAATTACCAGAGGGTAGAATATCCAAAAATCCATTGGTTTATCTGAAAATAGAATACCCATTAAAATAATCATTTGATGTTATACCACATGTTTAGACAAACCCATACCATGTTGTTGGTGGTACATCCCATAAAGCCCGACTATGTATGCACATCATATCATATCTCCATTGTATCATTAAATGGCAATCACTCGGTCTATACCCCATATATTCTCTATTGTGGTTGGTTAACTTTCCATGTTTGATGATTTTGAGTATATATGTATACAATTGTATACATATATACATACATGTATTCAGATAAGATAGAGATGGATGGATGGATGGATGGATGGATGGATGGATGGATAGATAGGTACATACGTCGACATCATACATACATATATATATATATATAATACATACATGTATTCAGATAAGATAGAGATAGATGGATGGATAGCTAGATAGATACATACGTTGACATCATATATATATATAGACATGCATTGACGCCGTATACTGTTTCTGTGGTTCTACCCCCATTGGAAACCTCAGGTGGCCCAGATGCCCCCAGCACGCCGTGCGCCGATAGAAGCGCCAAAACGGTCGCCTTTGGGTCGTTGCTTCGGCTTCCGGGCGCCACTGATTGTACTCTCCGGTAATTTGTTACATAGCTATGGAAGCCATGGACCATAGAAATGGATGATTTACCTATTAAAAATGGTGATTTTCCATTGTTATGTTAGTTTACTGGAGGGTATCTATATGTATCTATATAACTGGAAAATCAGCATTTTAAGAGCTAGATCATCAAACTGAATGGTCCATGTTGCATAGCTCTGTTAGTTTACCAGAGGGTAATGAAACGTGATTTTGTAGAATGGGTCAAAACCTCTTGTACTATCATATGCCTGGGGGAATAACCATCCATTTACCAGCTATTGTGGTGTGAACAGAAGGGGTACAGGGTTTTGACCCACAACCATATGATCATATTACATGTATATATATATATATATATACATGATATTCAAATTATATATAGATAAAGTACTGATTTAAACATCTAGATATACATGCATCTCCTCATATAGACTCAACGATCAAAACTAGATCTCCAGAGCCACAGGAGACCTCCAAAGCTCGTTTGATGCCCTCCTCAACTCCCGATCGTGCTCCCGCAGGCGGGAAGGGTCGAAGACACATGGCGTATGGTAGGGACACGTCCATTCCCCTAATATGAAATACCCCCCATAAACCATGGTTTAATATGGTCTAATATTAAAATATATTAAACAGGTTTAGTAGGGGATTTACTCATATGTATTCATATGCACTCATGTTCGGAACGATTTTTCAGGGGGTGTTTTTCATGTTACGGGGGATGCGTGCGATAAGTGGGTGAATTTCTTGCCATGAATCATCCCCAATTGACAGACCTTGATAAAAAGGTATACTATTTATATATATATACAGTATATATATGTATAGCCAGTTGAAGGCCAGTTGACAATATTAATTGAACATAAGATTTATTGCACGGCATGCAAAAGATTAGCCACGGACATGGCTTCAGAAGGAGACATGGGATTTGCAAGCGTCGTTTCAAATGCTTACAGAAACGATAACCACTCAAGAAATGGAGGAGATTCCTATTTGCCAATCACAGCTATATAGTTGGGAAAAAAAAACGACAATCATTTGATCTTGTTAGTTGAGTCGAAGCTGAAGAAACAATCTTAATTTGTGTTCCTTGAATTTCAACAATGCAATTTTTCAGATGTAACCAACAAACATGGACAGACAAAGCGCTTCAAGCAGCCAACCTGGACCAACCTAGCCATATCATTCTGCTGTTGTTGACGCGGCTTTGCCTTGGTGTACGACCGAGCCCTGGTTTTTCATGGTTTTTATATGGGAAATCATCCTTTTTATGGCCGCAAGATTCAGGTGAACGTGAAATATGATAGTTTACTTATATATATAATTATATATATATTATATATCAATAATGGGATTATATATGAGGTACGGTCAAAAAAAATGGTATACTGCTTTTGTAAAGGAGAGTTCTCTTGTGTCTGGAAAGTTCGCCAAACACTGTGTAGCGATAGGCCGATAGGCCCCCCCAAAAAGCGATACCTATAATTGTGCACAATGTTCACATCTGAAGTTGTTTTGCACAAAGTTGCGTACATGCAAGAGGCAAAATTAGCGATTTCCCTAGTGATACCTTAGCGATACCCATTTGTTCAAGAAGTAGTCCCAGGCCACAAATAGACCCTTTCCGTTCCTTTCCTTTTCCTTTCCTTTTTCTTTTCTTTTCCTTTCCTTTCCCTTTTCCTTTTCCTGTCCTTTTCCTTTGCATTTTCCTTTCCTTTTCCTTTTCCTTTCCTTTTTTTCTTATCCTTTTCCTTTCCTTTTCCTTTCCCTTTCCTTTTCCTTTTCTGTTTTTTTGTTCTTTTCTTTTCCTTTCCGTTTCCTTTCCTTCTCCTTTCCTTTTCTGTTCCTTGTCCTTTCCTCTTTTTTGCAAAACCATGGATAGCGATAGGCCCCCCCAAAAGCAATACCCTTTTTTTCAGGAACTTAGCGAAGACTATGAGTTTTGACAACGGCCCATATATATATATATATAACTACAGTGATGGGTTTATATAATATAACTATAGTACTGGTAAGTATATAGTTATAGGGAATATAACGAGGATATCACTTAAACTCGGCCCTTGAGGTGCTTCTCTGGTCGTGTCTTGGCTGGATCTCGTCGGAGTGGATGGGAAGAAAGCCCCGTTATATCCCCTATCGATGCGAACCATGGTGCTGGTATATTTACCTACAAACCTGGGTGATTTTGTTGGGGCAAATGTTGGTAAATATGCCATACATGGAGCATATGGGTAGTATTATATTCATAAACCCCGAAAAAAAAAACCGTTGACTGACCAAGTTATGTGCGTCAACTTAACGACTTTGCTACCATGGTGGCCTAAACTTGCAGGACATCTTTTGTCCCGAGCAATCACAAATCAGTGTTTCTGCTTTGTCACAGGCGTTACCTATTATTTGTTCACGGATGTGTGTTGAGAAAATGTTTTATGAATGTATTTTTGCAGACCGTTCTTGATATAATTATTCAATTTCTATGTCCCATTGCAGGGGTTAGCCCTAGGTTTGATAGGAAGAAACAGCTTTCGCATTGCCTTGTTGGAATGTCCCCATTTTTTCATGGGAAAATCGTCGAAATTGTCGACTGATTGGACAAATTGCTGACTTTTCCATCGCCGGGTGGTTTGAAAAAACATCATATTACAGTACTATACTGTAACTGGGAAAAAACACACCTGGAGGTGTCCTAATTGCAATGGGGGTACCCCTCTTGTCGCCATGGTTTCAATACACATCAATGGTCATCCACTGAATGATTTGGGGGTACCCATCAGGACGTGTTGGCGGCACAAGCAAAAGCCGCCAGTGAGGCGGGCGGGAGGGAACTGGTTGATATATCCCATCATAATCTAATCATAATCCCATTATATACCATCTGGTTATTTAACATAGCCATGGAAAATCACCATTTTTAATAGGTAAACCATCTATAAATGGGTCATTTTCCATGGCTATGTTAAATAACCAGAGGGTACCCTGAAACATTCCATACTGTCTAGTCTATTGTATCCCATCATAATCTAATCATAACAATTTTCCATAGTTTTCCCGTAATTTTCATATGATTTCTCTTTGATTTGTACGAGGTGAGCCCCGCCGGGTCCATTGATTATGGTGAGATATATGGTGATATAACGAACTAGTAAATGGGTTTATGCAACGTATAACCGGGGGAGCTCACGTCGTAGTAACTGATTAACAAATAAGTTCATAACATACGTATATTATATATATATATAAGCCAGTTGTAGATACTGGCGGCTGGGAAACTGTACGTGCGTTTTAGCAGTTTCGGGTGGGGTTGGGTGGTGTAATAACGTTCATGTGCACTCGCACACTATGGTGATGCTACGCTATGAGATTGTCTCTAGCATTTGGGGTGGTGTAATAATGTTCATGTGCACTTGCACTCACACCTCATGCTACACTGTAAGATTCTCTAGCGTCTGCATTCACACCTGATGCTGCGCTGCAAGATCTTCTCAGCTGGGAGCACCATACTGTTGCTAACCTCAGCCGTGTCACCGCAGAGACTCTTCGTGCGATGTGAAGATGTAAAAGAGTCGAAGACTGAAGATTATATTCTTAAAAATGCCCGATGTTTCTTTTTTTCCCTATGGGAAAATGCAAAATCACTCAAGAAATGTGCATCCTGCAGAAGCATGTCTTGGAACATAGATGTTCAAGAGACGTGGCCAAAACCACATAAAATGGAAGAAAAACAACTTCCCAATGAAATTAAGGACATAAACCAGAAAGACACAAATTCTGACGCGGAGAAATTGCTGCAAATACCAGCACATGAATTAGAGGCACACAAAGCTGGATTCAGAAAAAAAGTCAAAATGCACGCGCAGTAAAACATACGGCGGGTTGCATATGCGATAAGCCCACTGAATGGGGACTTAACAAATCTAACCAGGTTTTTTTTTGACTATTTACTAAGTGGGATGATGGAAGCACTCACATCCCCAATTCATATTACTCTCTGGCCATTTATAGTTGATTTTCCCATTAAAAAATGGTGTTTTTCCATAGTTTGTTGTATGTTGACCAGAGGGTAAACACCCCCACCTTTTTTCGAAAATCCGTGGAGCCCATGGCGATGTGGCACCCGATTGAGGTTGAGGTTTTCAAGGTTTAGGCACTAAGATAACTAGGGAAAGATCCACCATTTGTTTTAGGGAGATTTTGATAGTGATTTATAGTGATTCAATGGGATATTAATGTGATTTAATGGGATATTAATGTGATTTACCCTCTGATAAACATACAGAAAACGATGGAAAATCACCATTTTTAGCGATGGGAACCATACCTCTATCCCCATACCATCTGGTAAGAAAAAAACTATGGAAAGATCCACCATGCTATTAATGGGTAAATCCACGAACTAAATCACCATTTTCAATAGCAAACTGTGAATGTTTACCAGAGGGTATTTGATGGTATTTGCAGTATCCCACGGCATCCCAAATTGTGCTGAATTGCTGTCTATATAGCTCGAACGGTCTCTCCACTGCGACGCACAGCAAAGCAGTGCGGCCGCAGCAGCGTCCAGGTCAGCACGCAGGGCGTGCAATGTCCGCAGCCCGTCTCACTGCCCTCGTGGCAGTGAAACCCTGTACCTTCAATTGAACAGTCTGCCAAAGCTGGGTTGGAAAAGAAAGCCGAACCCCAGCAAACTTCATGTACAATCCCAGATGAGCTCTGGGTCTTGGCTCTGTTCTCATAACTACTGAAGGAAACATTTGATGGAGACATGCTAAAGCAGCTTGCACAGGTCTCAACATCATAGCCAACGTTGGTTTCTGAAAGAGAGAATTGGGAGTTCTCATCGTCAGCCCAAGTGAGCTGTCCAACGAAAAAGGAAATGAAAAGGCTGTATCCTGCAAGAATGCAAAAACTAATTCAACGTCGCTGACGTTTTGGACTGAACCCTCTAGCCTCTCAGCAGCGCAAATCCACTGGACCACCTGCACTAAGAAACTCCCTGGCATTTTGCAATGACTATGTTGACATTGCACCTGCCAGTTGATTGGCAAAGAGTCTTCCCAACTGATCCAAAGCCATCCTTCATCATCAGTTGAGTCATCAGGGACAGCAATCACTGTCTCATCACCACGTTTGATGCCCTCCTCTGCGACCGAGAAATAGAACAGGCGCAGCTGCCGCAATCGCAAGGCCCATCCGTCCAAACAAGCTATGGCTCTCTCATGAAGACGCCAGAGCTCTTCCGGTCTGTCGCGGTTGGTGAAGTTTGCCACTTCATCTACCACTGCATTCCAATGGATGACCCAATCTTCGTAGGCATCCTCTGCAGCGTCGCTCCTCATGTGTGATGGAATCCAGCGAAAAAGCGTTGGAGCATTGCCACGATCGCGCAAAGCTTGCAGGACCTCCATCCATAGGTCCATATTTGCAACACCCTCTGGCAGTTGATCATGAAGCTGAATGAACTCAGCAACCCGAACCGTGGATTCAGAATCAATCCAAAGGCCTAATCCCAGCTCAGTGCCCATCGACCATGCCAAAGCAGCAACCAAAGCAGTAAGCTCAGCCCGATCAATGGTCTGGGTGATGCCAGAAAGTGGTGCAGTGGCCACCACTTGCCCAGTGGTTGCATTCACCACGGCCCAGGATGCCAGATTAAGCATATGGTATTTGGCATTATAGCAAGAACCATCTAAAAACAGGTGGTGAAAACCATTTTTGGGAGGAAAAACCTGAAACGAAAAGGTTCCTTTCTGAAGTCGATACAGAGTGTCTCGCCATTGCACCAGACACGGCTGTCTCGGTGCAAGTAGATGATTCAAAGTGCAGGGCGGCAGCTGAAGATTATCAGGTTGCCAGTTCGGTATGTCATCGCGCAATCGTCGAAAGCGAGGGCATCGCAACCAATGCTGGCGATCATCTTCGCAGGAGCACATAGTGCACATCGGAGTCTTCTCTGCATCGAATTTCGCATGTTCATAGTTGGTCATGAAGGCTCCAGAATGCAACGCCGAAAGGCGTGATCGTTCCAGGGGATTCATGTTGTGGCAATCCAATCGTGTCAGAAAACCATCAATTCCGTTCAGGCCCTCCATAGTCTTGTGTTTGGCTTGATACGCCACCTGTTGAAGCCATGCATCTTCCAGTAAAAACCGCAGTGTCTTGCAATCCATCAGCATGAGGTTCCATGTGTGTCCCTCGTGATCCAAAACCATAGGTGGCTGCTGAATAGACCAGCCAATGGTGGAAAGGCACTGCAGCAGTCTGGAAAAAGGTCCAGGAAGAAAATGCCCATCAAACCTCAAAAACCAAGCATGCCACATAGGTAACAAGTCCATGCTCTTGAGAAGCATTCTGCGAAAAGTTGCAATACAAAGTTGAATCTGATAGAAGCCAGGATCTGCTTGCGCATCATCTGAAAGACTGAGACGCAACATGGGATTCACTCCGGCTCCATTCCACTTCAAAGCCTTGACAGCATCTTTTCGCAGCTCAGCAGCATAGTTGTCTGCTACTACAACATTGGAGGATCCATGAAAAGCTTTTGGCCAAAAAACCTTGGAAACCACCGACAGTTTCTGAGGACCAGGTGCTAAGGATCTTCTCAGTTTCAACCATTTTGGTTGCAGAAGTTGACCGCGCTGCCGCAAGAGTCTTGTGCGACGTGAGCGGCCAAAAGTCATGGCACCACCCAGCTCGCTGGCATCTGTGAGGCATGGAAAATTCAATTGGCTAATCAGGTCTCTAGAGATCCGTGTCAAAGCCCAAACATAGGTTTTGTCAGCATCAGTGTCCAGGCCAAAAAGTCTGCAGATCTCACTCAAAGCAAAGTATGCCTGAGCCACCACCAAAGCCTCTTTTGCCGCAAGGGTCAAGTTGTCTACGAAACTGTATGACGTGACCCTTGGGCAGAAGGCCTTCATGTAGACATGATAACACCAATTCACATTCAGCATGGCCACGATTGAGAGCGGGCATCCCTCTGGAAATCCCGAATTGGAGGACATGGGGTGGCCCAGGCATCCCTGAATGTCAAACCGACGTACAAATTGGTCAAGGAACTTCTGCCATGGTCTCAGCAATTGCCGTGGTAAACCAATTTGTTCGGCGACCAGGAACACCTGTGGTCTCCCTATATTGTTAAAGGCTCTCTTCAAGTCCGTTGAAAGTCCAACGTAGTCCAGGCCATGTTGAAGCATGACTTCAATCTGGGCCTGAAGCAAAAGCCACAACTCTGTAGTCTCCCTGTGAGGAAGGAAACCCAATGCCTCCGGTGGCATGTATTGGGCCATGAGCCGTATGGCCTGTTTTGTTCTCAGCCTTGCCCATGTACGGTAAATGGCTGAAAAAGAGTGATGGGTCGAAAATGCCCTTCTTCATGTGCATCATCGCATTTGCTTAGGCCCAAAACGGTCCCAAACGCCAGCTGATCTGGCCACTTCATGTCAGTGGTCTCAATGCTGTGCAGCATCTCCAACAAGGCAGAAACAAAGCCAGAGGGCATATTCTGCAAATCATGTTTGGAAAAGCCATCAGGTCCACGAGCCGCTTGTGGTTTGAACTGGCGCACAGTTGCTCGCCAGGATGACAGAGTCAAGTCCTCCCATGCGAAAGAAAACTGTGGCATGTAGTGCCTAGCAAATCCAACCACTCTATGCCAATCCTCAGGTGGTAAGGCCGCAAGAGAATTCCATCTTGGGGCCCAGTGATCAGCAAAAGCTTTGAGCACATCATCGGTTTCAGTGACAAAAATGCGCTGAACCAGCTCATCTCCAACAGTCAAAAGCTCTGTAGAACAAACTGTGCAAATGTCGCCAGAGCAAGAAACCACCGCAAAGGAGTGCTGGTCAAAAAACCAAAGAGAATCAAAATTGTTCTGTACACATTTGTCCAAATGGAGCTGACAGCCCTCATGGTCTATGGCCAAAATTGTGTATTTGACCTCCTTCCAGATGTTTGTAATCCCTTGCCTAGGGTCGCTGCGCAAATCAGCATAGATCGCTTCCAATGAACCCGCATACTTCAACTTCAGACATCGGGAACGCTCATTGAGGTGCCAAGCCTCAAAAGACCTGAAGTGAAGATGGAAGCTGTCATAGATGGCTTGAACAACAACCGATTCTTGTGGGACCGTCAAGGGCAGGCAATCTGGTACACCTTCAACTTGGTGAGTTTGTTGGTTCCACCATGTTGGGAAATCAGGGAAAAAGCCCGAAGAGCATCGTATTGCTTGCCACAATTCAAGGCGGTATGTGATGGCCGCCGGTGTACTCTTCGCTGCAGCGACCGCATGCTTCAAACTCTGCAGTCTTCTCAGCTGTTTGAACCAAGTTCGGGTTGCAGCTCCCGCCATTGAGTTGGTCAGCCTGACTTCTCCCTCCCGACTAGCTTTGCATAGTGGGGTGTGACAGGGCTGTTTTGCCGGTTGAAGCCTTTGTGCTCTTCCCCTACATCGCTGTGGCAATGGTCGTTGTAAGTCCACAGCCGCATACTGAAAGATGGAGTCTTCCATCTCATAGGCCCACCTCTGCAGGAAAGTGGTGGGATCATCCTGAGCTTCCAAATGCGTCATGCATGTTGGGTCCCATCCATCCAGTTGCATTTCACCCCACGGCAGAACTGCCGGTCTTGGCCATCTCAGCACATGTTGGATCTTGTGGGGCACTTGCAAGTGTGCCATCACAGTGGAGTGGTCTACAAAGTGATCCAAAACTGAAATACCTCGCAGTAGTTGAATTGCCTCAGGAGACAACCAAACTTGATCACGTTGATTGGCACCTTTGCAGGTTGGAACTATGTGGTGATGGAACATGTCAGCAGCTACCTGCTGAACTTCGCGCCAGCCATGCCGCATCCAAATGTGGTGCTGGGTGAGCTCACCCGGCTCCTGATTGAAGTCACCCATGATGATTCGGACCCCTTTCATGCCCAAGACCAGTTCCGTAGTATAGGTCTCAAGCAGCTGGTCACTCAGCTGTCTGGCCTTAGGCCATGTTGGCCCTTGAGCAAAACCATAGAATGTGCCGATGGTCACCGGCAATGCATGGACCCAATGACGGGTCAGAAGAACTCGACTGCTCTGCCAATGTTCAAGAGGCCAGGGAACATCCAAAGTGGAGGTCTGAACATCTGACAGAACAGCTACCCCAGTCCATCTTCCAGCCCATGTTGAGCCCTGTCTAAGTGGTGCCGGTGAACCACCATGTAGTCGAACCTCTCTATTCAATTCTCTGCCGCCTTTGCGGAGGACACCGGAACACGTCCTGAACGTTGTTGCAGAGAGTTGTGTCTCTGCAAGTGACCAGATGCCCGGTCCAAGTTCCAAAAGCGTAGCTTCCTTCTGTCTGAGGCCACTCGGGTTGCTGACGCCCACAGTCAGCAAATCCCCATGGGGAGGACCAGGGTGCTTGGCCTCTCCATATCTAATAGTACCAAAAACCGGTGACCCCTCAGTTGCTGTGAAGTCTGTCTGAAAACTGCAAACCGTTGGCATCTGGAAGTTGAGCTCAGATGCATCGCAGCACAAGCTCCCCGACCCCATTTCTCGGTCAACCGAAGCTGCCGAGCTGTCGTAGAAGAACCGGGCAAAGGAGCTGTGCCGCTGAAGAGCATCAACAGGTTTGAAAAAAAGGGCAAAGAGAACAAGGAGCCATCCAAATCCAAAAACGGACCTAGCTTGTCTGACCGGCCTCCGGGTTGGTCCACGCCCGAAGCCGGAGAGTGCTAGTCAATCTGTGCGTTGTTTCTTCTCAAGCAGCGCTTCCAATCGTGAAAACTGCTTGTTGAAGGAGTCATTCATTTCCGATGCCAGATCATCCTTCACGGTCTTCATGGTGTTTTGGAAGGTGCTCCCCAACGTGTGGATCTCATGCTGGTGTGTATTCAAAGTCTGTTGCATGGCGCCCATAGTGGCTTCTGTAGCCTTGAGCCTCTCACCAGCTTGTTGGAACCAAGTCGTGAATTGTGCATTCTGGCCCTTGATCTCATGAAGTCCAACCTCCAAAGCCTGTAGCCGTTGTTCCTGTTGGCCTGTCATCCCTTGGGAAGAGGCAGCTGCTGCTTGGATTGCAGCCTGAGCTTTGTTGTCGAGGTCCTGACTCAAATCAGAGCGTAGTTGCTCATGAATGGCAGACAATCTGGTTTTGCCTGCACCTGATCCAGCAGGGGCACTTTTGGTTGCATAATTGGCCCATGGATCCTTGCTGAGATCGGTCCAAGGATCTTTGGCAACCTTGGCAGTGGAGCCTGATGATGGTGCCGCTCGCAAATGTCTGTGAGTCTTGCTGGATGCAATCAGTTGTTGAGGTGGTTCTGGTTGATGCAACTCCTTGACCTGAGTGATCACCACATCATTCTGGAAGCCCGTCATGATTGAGTGTGGCGGGAGTGTCTGAGCTCCCACTCTCCATGCCATGTGACTGGCATTACCGCGGCCAGGCTGCAAAGGACGAGCAGTCCACTTCCAGTCATCCAGAAGCTTAATGATCGCCTGCCTCTGAGTGCCGTGTGGTAGTGGGAAAAGCTCAAAAATGTGCAGAATGTTGAGGGCAACAAAGTTGGCCCCGGGTCTCAGGAAGGCCCAAGCCGCAGCTTCATCTTCTTGCCTAACTCGCACTCCATACTTGGTCTTGAGGCGCACCATGCATACCGCTCGATCATAGGTTTTGCAGAGATGTGCAACCTCTTCATATGACGAGCCTGGCATCCAGACCACCTTGAAACCAGCATCATGTTCACGTGGTTTTGCCCCACGGGGTTCAGCATACACTCCAGATGGAGTGGTGGTCAGGATCTTGTACATCGCACCTTCTGGGACCCGCAAGAAAGCCGTGAACAAAGTGGCCTGCTCCGGTGCTGCTTTGCGTCCATTGGCATCAAAGAAGCTTCGTGCCCAGACTTCGAAGATGACATTGTCAATGATTTCATCGAGGCCGGGGTGGAAGCGTCCGCAGGAAGCACCACAATTGGCTCCTTTGCAGAGCTGTAAAGAGTCCATAGAAGAAACAAGAGCTCTGATCGGGGCCTCAACAAAGCGAAGCCAGTCCATGGTCAACTGGTCCCGAAAGACCTGAAACTTCAACACCTTGGTTTCAATCACCTCCGGGTTGGAGTCTTGACTGGCAAGTTCTCTGACCACCTGGTTGTCGCCAAGCTGGAGAATGTGGCCATAGATCAAGGTATGCTCATCCGTAGCACGAAACTTCGCAGGAATAATGATGGGCTTGAGGCCAGCATACTGAGACAAGTCGGCACCTGGTGAATCCAACAGCAGGAGTGCAAGTGCATCTGTGCTGATTGACTTCGGATCCTGCAGAAAGTGATGAGCCACATTGGCATCACAAAGAGCAACTCCACGCGCTTCCGTTTCCACATCATCAAATCCAATCTGTGGTACGGGCAAGTCCTGCTCATCTTTGAAATGGGCTGAGTCCAATTCAAACTGCAGTGGGTCCAAATGAATTGGTGTACTGCGAGTGCTGGATCGCTGTTGTTTCTTGCCCTTGTGGTTGGAAATTTTGGCGCCGTGTTTGGTCTTGGCCCTCTCATCAATGTAAGCTCTTTGCTCATCTTGCGTGATCAGCCTGAACATGGTGCCTGGCTTGCTTGCTGCGGCCTTTAACTCAGCCCAGGGGTGCTTTGAGTTCAGTATGGACTGGGTCAGCTTATGGCCCAGCTTTCCCACAATCATCTTGGCACGGTCAAGTGCAGCATGTAATGGGACACCTTTCTCAGAAAGCAAAGAAGCTAACTTTTGGTTCTGTTCATCTGCTCCACCCGCATAAATGCTGCTGAGGCCAGTTTGATGTGAGAGAAGCCAATAGTGAAAGTCAAGAACCATTTGGTCATTGACCCAGTCCAAAAGTCGAAGCTGGGTTGCCATGTGCATCAGTGCCAAGGTGCCACATGTATATGGTCTTGTCTGTGTCAAACTGGCCCCCATCGTCATGCCCAGAAATCGCACCTGGAGAACCATAGAAAATTTGAGTGCAACCTGATGCATCCAAGGCATGGCTTGACCCTCTCGAAGTCCATCGTATAGGGTCCAGTGAAGTCCATCTTGAGCCCAGTTCCAAAGTCCATGAAGGAACAGCCAATGCCCATTGTGTTCACAGATCAGGTGCACATCACTGTGCGTACGCAATGCATGAAGTCTCCAAGAGTCAGCAATCCTGACTGGCAAGTCCAAGCCAAGGAAATGAACCGCCCTGAAGGGGTAGAGCATGAATGGCATCTTCTGCGAATCAGGCAATGCGGAGACCATGTGCTGCATGAAAGTCCAAAGCAGCTTGTCTCCAAGTTCCAGATTGAAGGCGCCATCCCCTCCCGCAGTGATCGAGAGAGTTGGTGGCAAAGGCTTGACCTGGCGACTCACACAATGCTGAAGTTGATAGATGACCCCAGGTTGAAGCAGCACCTCAGGCAAGAGTCGATGCCCGTTGACCATGACAATGGTGTAGTGTCCCCACCCTCCAAGTGCCTTTTCTGCTTGGATCAATTCACGCACCGTCACTGGTGTTTGGATCTTGATCTCATGGACAGAAGCATCACCTTCCATTTGAAGTTGGACAACTCGGGGTTGATACATCAGTGGAGTGATCCATCTGGTTGACGCATGAAGTCTCAATTCATCCTGATAGATGCGCAGCATGCGCAAAGGTTCAATCCCAGTCCAGCCCCAAAAGTGCATCTGCAGGCCAGCCAAGATGTGAGATTGAACCCACATCACTTGGAGTGGGGCTGCAATTTGACCCAGTAGGCTCAAAGCCGACCTGGGTGGCATGGGAAATTTGAAGGTTGGAGGCACCGTGCACAGCAATGCTCCTTCTTGTGGATGCAAATGACGAAACTTGCCACTGATGGAAGATATGAGCCCAAATCCACGTGCTCCACCGTTTCTCAACCTGGTCAAACTGAAAGCTGATCGACATCCACAAGGACATGGTCGATTGATGTGTCCCCAAGAGTGAAGGACAGTAGGCGCCTTTGCATTCTCATGAAGTAAACGAAGATCATCCCCAAAGCTAGGGTCCATATAGATGGCAAGTTCGCTAGGATCCCACTCCAGTTGCTGCTCATCTAATGCATCCCAGATAGCATCCAAGGGCATGATGGTCTGGAGAGTCTTAAAGTCATGAGAATTTGGCCATCGAGGGATGTCAATCTTTGGCAAATCATGTCTGAGCATATGACACCAGAAGCGACTTCTGCGAACCGGCCACTGAGCCTGCAGGTCCAAGGTCAGCTTGGTGATGTGCATGTTTGCATCAGCTGCAAATCGTGCCAGGCATTCCTGAGCAAGAGGAAAGTTGACAACATTGTCAACACATTCCAGCAGTACACTGTCTGCCTGAAGCATCCATGAACCCTGGAGGATATAGACCAAGCTGTGGCTGCGGTGATCTTCCATGCCCATCTGATCGCCCTGTTTGGAAAAACCTTGGCATGGAAATCCACCTGTCGTTTGAAGCATCCCATCACCTTTGAGTGCATGAACTTGAATCAGTGTTTGCACATTTCCCAAATCTCCCTGGATCACAGGACTTCGAAAGTTCTCACGCAAAGCATCACAAGCCAAGGGTGAACGTTCAACAAATGCTGCTGTGGACATACCCAAAAGATTCGATCCAATGGAAAAGCCTCCCATTCCACTGCAAAAGTCCAAAGCCGTTACAGATTGGAAGTCTCTCTTGGGAAGATGCATGAGAATCTTGGCTTCAGCTTCACAAACACAACCCTGTGAGTCCTCAGAGCGCACCAAGTTGTAGAACGTGTAGCACCCTGGTAAAAGATCAGGATCAGCACCATGTACCCGAAATTCTTGCTGAGGGGACAGACCCCTACACACCAAATCGCCCTTGTCATTGGAAATGACATAGGCCACCAAGGAGAAGAGCTGCCCCGTGGGAGCATCACACACCAAGACATCCATCTTGCGAAAACGGGGTCCCAGGTATCTGTTGAAACCTGCCTTACTTACTGGGAAGACCTGGGCCAAAGGCTAATTGCTGTCTATATAATAACCTCGCGACGTTGCTGTCGCTCTTTGAGGCGTCTCAGACTGTTTATTCAGAGAAGTTTAAGGGGATCCAAAGGTGAACATGGAAATAGGGCCTTATACCCTACCCCATATGCTCCATGTATGGAATATTTTCCAACATTTGCCCTAAAAATCACCCAAATGTAGGTAAACATACCATACATGGAGCATCTGGGTACTAGGACGAATCTGAACCACAAAAAAACACTGGAGCCGCTGAACGCAGGCGCAAGTCGATGATGACACCTACGCCAGACAAAGGGAGGCCATTTACAACCAGTTCATCATGTCTGGCAGGTGGGACTTTGGCGATGAGTCTAGGTTTGGGCATCCAAAAATCAATAGAGGGATGATGTACAGCAATGATAGCGGAATAACTCCTCTATTTGTTGGGGGCGCAAGATGAAAAAAAAACACATGTTGGGAAATGGTGCCAATGTACAAACACGATAAGCAGCTTGCACGGAAAACAGTTGTTCTGATGGATGTTGTCATGAATGTCATGAATTTCCTGAGAATAAGATACAACATAGTAGACTGTGCCAATACAAAAAAAAACAATATAATATATATATATACTGTAGACTGTTGTTTTTTTTTGACATTCATGTTTTGACATTCATGTTTTGACACAGTTTCACTCTGTTATGATACTAGTCAATCCTGTATTATGTCACGTTATGGAAAGCATTGTGTAGCTCAATACAAAGCAATGTATGACAACACACTACGATGCAAAGAAATGCCCAACTTAGATGTTGTCTGTTAAAGGCGAGGTCGGAGCTGCATTTTTTCGGCGATTGAAGATGTCCCTGTTTGAAGTGGAAGTGAAAATCTAATAACGTCGACTATATGATAAGGGTTTCTTAGTTCGATCATTTTTGGCAATGTGGTAGTTTCCAACAATAAACCATCCCCAATATCACTATAAAATACTATAGATGGTGCTAAAATCTTCCCCAGTCATGGTAGATAAAAAATGTTGGGTTTACCGCATGAAACACCTTGTTACATTGTTGAGGAGACTTACATGCAAATGGTTTAACTATGGTTTATGGTAGATACAACGAACTAGTTAATGGGGGATTATTTCATGGTTTATAAACCAACAAACTCTGGTTGGTGGTTTGGAACATGAATTTTATTTTCCCATTCAGTTGGGAATGTCATCATCCCAGCTGACTTTCACTCCATCATTTTTCAGAGGGGTAGGTTGAAACCACCAACCAGTCTATAAACCATTATAATCCCCATTAACTAGTTCGTTATATCTACCATAAACCATCGAATTCAGCCACTTAACAGCGACCATTCTCCATAGATTATCCATAGATTATGGGACTTATTATGGATAATCTATGGAAAATCTATGGAGAATGGTCGCTGTTTTAAGCGTCCATGGAATTTGTTGATTCATTCCGTAGACGACATCTCTAGACCATCTACATGTCTGGTGGAGTTTCCCATGCGTAGAGTCTTTTGTCATCACAGCATGGTTGGTGAAAATCCCTCCTTAAATCAAGATTCCCCTGAAATCCATCATTTTTGGTTGGTTAAATCCCAATTCAATCACCATATTTTGGGATATTTTTTTCATGGCTTTCCCAGCTGTCGCCAGGACGAGTGAGTGAGAGACACCGCCGTGCAGAAGATATGGCAAAAACTGAGGGCTTTGACGCAGAAGTGCTGGCCGAGTTGCAGGGGAAATGAACATGTTGTGGTCGGGACTCCCCTACAAGGTGGTGCCCCATAGTTAACTAAGTTGGTTTATAACTCCCATAACTATGGTTTATGGTAGATATAACTATAGTTAATGGGGTTTATAAACCAACTTATAACTGGGGGGCACCATCCTGT
>Ga0126342_10007840_pt1 | contig 19103 bp, 18 predicted proteins | sample Cyp1metagenome_FD_92528 | JGI IMG/M metagenome (GOLD analysis project Ga0126342, IMG submission 92528) | Coral microbial communities from Lord Howe Island, Old Settlement Bay, Australia - Cyphastrea 1 metagenome | ecosystem: Host-associated > Invertebrates > Cnidaria > Coral ... | reverse complement strand
TTGCTTAGCGCCATAGTGGTGCAACCGGTGACTGCTGCCTGAGAAGACTTAGGCGTGGAGCAAAACAACTGAGGACCGATTTGCATCTCCTAGTTGAAACGTTGCCAGTGTCACACCGACACTAAGCCATTGGCCTTCGGCAGCTTGGAACTTTGGTAAGAGAGTAAACAGCAACTCTGCTAAAAGGATCTAACTTCGGCAGTAGGATGTTCCAGGATGTTCCAGGACGTTTCAGGATGTTTCAGGAAAGACGTGTTTCAGGAAGGACGTGTTTCAGGAAAAAGGTGTTTCAGGAAGGCAACAGCAATTCATAGAGCACTGTTTCATCAATATCGACTGTATTGATGATTTACAGAATGCAGGCACAGCTTGGGCTAGCCCAGAAACCAAAAACAGCATTGAACAAACCTGAAGTTTTTGCATAGCTTTGCATGGATTCATGGCCCGCACAAGAGGCCAGCTGTTCTGCCTGCAGCACTTGTTGTGACATTGGAAGCAGCCGGACTTTCTTTGAAGAGGGCCTGCAGTGCATGCAGTATATTTTGTTTCGATCTTTGTGCTCGAACTGCAGTACGTGTTGATGATTGCGGAGACGTCCAGCGCATTAGAGAGCAGTGCAGAACATGCAATGTGTGAAAGGTATCAACGGATACCAAGGGATATCAATGGATATCAATGGATATCAAGGGATATCAACAGATATCAAGGGATATCAACAGATATCAAGGGATATTAACGGTAATGTGTTGATTTTGGTGTTCATTCCGTGTTGATTCTGTTGGCTCCTTAATCACAGCAAACACATTTTGCCCAGCATTTGGTTACTATACAGGAGTTCGTTCTTGCGCGGAGCAGGCAAGGTCAGCTGAATACGGTCGAGCCGTGAAGCGAAGCAGCGTGTAGGTTCCCAACTTGTCAGTTTTGGTTTGCAGCCTCGATAGCGCATCCGGTTTTGCGTGTAGAGGGTAGCGACAAGTACAAGCAGCAACAGTAGCAATTAGGAGTGCAGTTTTGGGTAGGTCAGATAATTTGTCCAGATCAGACAGTTTCAAGGGCTTCTGTAATTAACAATCTACTTGGCGAGAGTTGCAACCACCACAATGGCAAAAGTGAATGTCAAGACAAGGCTTAAAAACCGAAAGAAGCACGAGCCATGTTCCTGTTTCAGGGATGCTCCAGTGCGAAGTTGTGGCCTGCAAACATTCTTGCGGTGGTGGTGGTGAACTTAGTCATTGCTTGTCTCATCATTTCGGCAGTACGCAGTCCGGGAAGCTGTCGAAATATTTCTGTCCGAATTGAGATTGTTGGTCTCATTCTTTGCCTAGTGTCCCATGGGATGATGATATATGATAATGCCATGACAACATGTGTTGAAGACAAAGACGACGAGATCTCTTTGTGGATTTGGGCAATTGCTCACATCATTCAGTCCACAGGATACTTTTTCCTGGTCCAAGGGGAGATCAGGGAATGCAGACAGTCCCGAAAACAGTGCGAGAAAGCTGGAATATGGCTCTTGTTGTCTGGCTCGGTCCTCGAGCATGCCATTCCTGTGCATGTAGGCACTCGACAAATTTCTTTCCGAACATTGATGGATTCCGAGCATGTCAAAACTCTGAGTTCCCTCGTTGAGGTGGTGGCAATGGTGTTGTTGCGCGGCGCGCGCGGGCCCTCTCCCAGTTCTATCACGGAGCTAACAGCCTACGTACTGCTGATCTACAGCAGTGCATTTGGGGCGATTTGGGATCAACACTCTGTTGTCGTCATAGTTGCGGAACTCTGCGAGATCATTGGTTTGGGGTGCTTTATGACGGTCGTCTACATGGAAAGGTTTGATTGGACGCGCAACGCAATGTTATGCTGGCCATTTCTGAATGGAATGGGACTCGCATTCATCTTCTCAATGACATATTTGATCTGCTGTGAGCTCTTAGAAGAGACCTTTGGCTTCTCTTCTATGGATTTTGTACCTGATTGAATTCTTTGCAGCGCTTTGCAGATGGAGGCAACATCGTGGCTTGGAAACACATTTGCAGGAGCATCAAGCCGACAATAGTGCAAACACTCTGGAAGATGCTGCTGATGTTCCATCCACGCCTTCTTCACAAAGTTCAGAGTCTTCCCAGTTTGTCCCTGCCATTCTCCCAGACCTTAGCCCATGTCAAAGAATCATTTTCTGGGTGCTATTCTGCTTGGTTTGGCTCACGTTGGCAGGCGTTCGTGTCGTGCAGGTGTTGTCGCAGCTACAGGACACACATTCGGTAATCGAATTTCCTCTCTTTCTGGTGCCGATGCTGCTTTTTGGTGTTCCAGCCACCTGCATTCAGATTTTTAATGCGTACCCGTTTCCAAAGGGTCTTGGCCGAGTGCCAGCGGCCCTTATTCTCACATATGGGCCTTCGAGTTGTGTGGTAATTTTTATTTGTATGACTTGTTTTGCTTGCACAGGTCAGCCTTGGTATTGGTTAGCAATGGCGTATTCGGCGTATTGCTTAGGCTTCTGTAGCTCAATTGTTTGCCGGGCACTGACACGTGCCCAGGCACATGCCGCATGACCATTGTTCCCAGCAAAAGTGCGTTTGACCGCGCGCTCTGCATCAAGCACGACTGCGACTTGTCAGTGCCTGGATTGAAAATCCTGCTTGCAGCTCATGGTCATACATGTGTCGCGACCCTGCCGTTTATGTTTGAAAATGGGCACACTCTACCCTACCTAGACTGATTTCCTTTTTGTTGCACTCTGTTTATTGATCATAAATGGACATTGTTTTTTTTTTTAACACTAGCATCTATCACAAGCAAAGGCTAACCATGTCACATGTAACTATTGCAATGACTTGAATGACTAGAAGTCACGGGGGATATCACATGATCCAAGCCACCATGATTTGTGATATGTATCTGGGTAAATTTAATCACGACCTAACTGTTCTCCCGAACCCTGGAATCATGGTTAGTAAGGGGAATCATCCCCAAATGGCCGCAACAATTCAGGTGAGTGAACTATTCTAATTTACCCATATATATATATACACATACAATACATATATATATATATATACATATAATATACATATCATTTAACCAGATACGTATATATTAATGGCTGTTTGGGAAGCTCCATTCCCATTGATGGCTCCTATAAGTAGGAACATTGGCACTGAATACTTGGAGAAAGATATATTTCGGCCAGTGTTTCACTTGGTTTTGAAGGTTGGACGGAAATAGGGCTATCCCGTCCCACTATAAACATCCAAAAGTAGATCAGATCTTTGGTAATCAACTGGTAATTAACACATATGTCCGTTTCTCTCGAAATGGGGTATACCCCAATCTATTAATTAATGATGAAACATGCAACTGGAATGGAGTTTCCCAATTTTGCACCACCCTCATGCCTCATATTGATGGTATTTTTCTGCGGCCCATTGCCATCAGGTGTAATGAATCGGTAATTGCTAACCAGTAAAAACTGGAATGCTCCCAACAAAAACAGTACTTGTAGAATATTAACAACTATTATTCAACCAGCAACGATCGGTAATACATATGTCTGGGTAAATTTAATCACGACCTCACTGTTCTCCCGAGCCCTGGAATCATGGCTTACTTTAGGGAAATCATCCCGAAATGGCCGCAACAATTCAGGTTAGTGAAATATTCTAATTTACCCAGATATATAGGAGAGACCAGTTTAGTATCGGAAAGGGACCAGAGGAGTCCCATGAGGATCCCTTGAGAACACCAGGAAATCCCCTTCTGAAACCATTGATTGTCATAAGCCATGTGCTTGTTCATAAATAAGCCCATGTTTGGACACCCCCTGTTTTGTGGTTGTTCATATATATATATACTTTTATATACACAACATTTTACATATTCCTGATATGGTTCGTATATATATAGTTAGTCTGAAGCTCGCTTATTTTTAGTCATCCCTGCGCCCGACCCTTCAGACCTAAAAACATAACACAATTTTATGATAATATATTATTTAATATATTATTTAATATATTATCATAGACTGTTGAGATGATATTAGGCGTGGTTAGGCTGTTTCGTTTTCTTTCTTCAACTTCTCTTGATGCCCTTTTGATTTTCCGTGTTGGCTTTTCTTATGCAACTTCACTGAATATCTACATAAGGGACTGTCATACATTTTCATTTTGTAAGGTGTGGTAGGTTCTTTTACTTCCCTTACCCTTTCAACTCCATCTCTTTTACATCTATAGTATTCCTTCTTATCTTCAATACAAGTATTACATAATTTTCTGGGTTCAGTAAATTCATCAACTTCTTTAGATTTCTTACACCTAGAGCAATATTTATAAACAATGTCCTCCATACATTCTAATGCCCGTATTTCTTTAGATACTTTTCTTATAAACTATCCTTACAAGAAAACATATTTTACAACATATTTCATATAGTAGATTACTATATGAAATATGGGGATAATCAACATAAATTGTATAATAGTTTATTATATATATATATTTATTGGTTAATGTCCTTGAAAAGAATTTCATAAGGAGTTTCTATAATTTGCTTTATTTTCTCAATCAGTTCATTTGTTAAAGTTTCTTTATCTACAAATTGTTTCATCTTCCAGTATACATTCCTATTAGAAGAATAGACATCATCAAATACAATCACATCATATTCTGAAAAATCAAACTCATCTAATTTAACGGTTCCAAAACTTATTCCAAAAAAAATATTGACTGTAATTGCTTCTCCCTCAAAAGATTGTAATAACTTATTAGTAGGGCATACGAATATAACTTTAAAACCTCTGTCTGTCATCCTTTGGCATATATAACTCTTACCTGTACCAGGCACCTCACCTTTTATGGTTACAGGATTATCAACAGTTTATACTCATCAATGATATTATCTGTGTCATACTTTTCTTTAACATGGCACTCTTTACATATCACTACTGGTATTTCAACCTTTTCATTTTCAATTATATTATATTCAACTGTTGGTAGTATAATATCTTCATTGCTCTTACTTACCCTCCATCCTCCTACATCATTATGAAAATCTAATAGCCCCTTAGCCTCATCAACATTAGAAGTATCTATTACAAATGCATCAGTCCTAACACTATATGCTTTAATCTTATTCTCCATCAATTTTTCATAAGCCTCATACATACTTAAACTATGCATCTGTAAAATCAATTCTTTAACATACCTAAAACCGTTGGTTAATTCAGCCTTGTCTTTTGAATTCAGGATGTAGCATTTCTGCCCTTCTCTTTCATAACCCTCTTCATTCATTTCCATTTGTGTAATCTTGTTAATTCTACCTCCATATTCTGCTTGGTGCTCTAGTGCTTCATCTAAATGTTTAAAGGCAAAACTTTTACTGTCAGTTGAGCCCCCCCTCTCCAACAAACCGTAATTAACAACACCTATCAAATTCTTAATCAATTTGTCTTCTTCAGGATTATCAGATATTTTTGTATTCATCAGTTGATTATGAATGTCTCTGTAATTAACATTATGAGTATTACAGGGTATTTTGTAAGCCAGCATCCTAGTCTTCTTTTTTAATCTTTCATCCTTAATTTTGTCATATACTGCTTTATAGATTATAGGATACTTCTTATTAAATAATATCATACCTGAAGTTTTAAAGAATGACTTTTCCAAATACAACAATGTATAGTCGTTTAATTTACTACTATTTCATCATATACAGTCCATTTATCAAACTGGCAAAATTCCATTATTTTATAAATGTTAATGAGTGGGTTAGTAAAGGCTCTGGTAATATCGATTTCAGTATTGCTTTTGGAATGTCTTTAAGTTTATATAATAAACCACTAGGCACTACAGTTCTGCTTTCATTCAATATTTTGATATCAAGTTCTGAATAATATGACTTATGAAAAGGATTGAATAAGGACTTATTAAAGTTATACATTGTTAAATTCATTTTATTATATACATCTTCATCATCAACAGCAATACAGCCATCAATGGAAGATTTAATTAAATTCGGTGTTTTTATTGTATATTTTACATTATTCATTTTTAGCCATAGGTCTGTAATAATACCTGCTTGGTGTCTAATACCAGCATCATAACCGCTATTTAAAAAATCAAAATACAGTCCTGTAAGGTCATTATCTCTTGATACTAAATGTATGTCTTTTACATCTTTAGGTACTTCAATTTTTAAACTGTCATTTATACTAGAAATCATTTTGCAACTTAAGGGCTCCTCCCTTTCATTTATGTAATAATCAGTGGGTGCTTTAACAATGGGTTTATCATATGACTGTTTTTGTTGAAGTGTTTTTATATTATGATTTAATGTATAGATATGATATGCCTGTTCTTAACCATAGCATAAAACCATTTTATGTTATGGTTTCTTACTGGTGGGTCATATTGATAGATTAACTTGTTGAAACAATTAAGTATTCTGACTTGGATATTGAATGCAATGAATACCTTTTACATTTCTTTAATGGATACACCTTTTTCAGTAAAATCATCTTTGCCTATAATCTCACTAATCCTCTCTATTGTTAATCTGTTTCTTTTTTTCTCACTCATAAGGGTATTACCATAAAAATCAATTAACACATTTCTCCAACATACATTCTCAATATAATGCCCCTTTTCAATGCCTTTCTTGAATGTATCTGCGTCTATTCTTAAAAGGGTATTTATATAATAATGGTATGTATCTACATTGGTTGCATCTGTACACACATCAGTCAGATTTTCATTAAGAATATTCATTCTCTCACCGTTGCTTGTTTCTTGTTCTACTGTCTTAATCTTGATAGATCCTAAATTATCATAATATGCAGTCAGTGTATCAATCTGTTGCCTAAAATCTTCATCATCTTTAAGCAAATTAATGACTTGCCAACACCTAGAATTTTGTTTATCAGGGTCTCCTATATCATCAGCATTCTCCCACCTAAAAATTCTCTCATTCTTATCAACCTTAAGAAATTCAGTTGCTTTAATTGTTGCGGTCTGGTCGTCAAAACTTACAGTTATGCAATGTACCCCTTGGTGGGTAAAGGCTTTTCTGGATTTAATGCCTAGTTCTTTTAAATTACCTTTAACATACTGATATAAAACAAATTCAACAAAAAAGGTTTTCTTCTCTTTCTTTTTCTTTTTTTCATTCAATCTTGCACTTAATGTTTCTGAACCTTTCCACTTATCAATATTGTCCTTAAGATTTGTAAATGTTTTTTCATAAACTTTTTTGTCAGTGGATAATGAGCCTTTAATCATAGTTTCAGCAGTGGCTATTTTAGCAATTTTTCTCTGGGCGTAAAGTTGGATAATTTGTTCAACTCTCTTTTTAGTTGCTTGTGTAGTTTTTGCTGTGGTATGTTTTTGCACTAATTCTTCTAATTGTGAAATTTGACTTTTTACAAATTTATCCATATAATAATACTATATTAATTATATAAAGTCATTTTTTCTTTAGATAGTTTTTACAGTAAAAATAATTAAAGACTAGACTTTCAGCAATTCATTACGCATTAATGGTCTGTTGTAGCCTTCTAACTTGAAATATGCTTGTCCTAATGATTTTACAATCTCCTCAACTGTATATTCTCCCTGCAATCAATGACTTGTTCTCTCTTTTTCTGTAACTGCTTTTTTCCTCTTTATCCTTACTCGGTCTCCTACCTCTATAGTAGGATAAATTCTAGTCTTTCTTGCTTTCATTGCCACATTCACCCTTGCTTTCGATTCATTCTTTTCTTTCCTTGCTTCATTTGGAGTAAGTCCGGTCGCGCTATGTATATCCTTATTATTGTATGTCAGCATCACCTCTAATATATAGTCAGTCCATTGTATGTTTCTTTTTCCGTTTTTTTCATCGTGTTCTCTCTTGAATAATTTATCTTTGAAGGTCTTTATGAAGCGTTCCGCAAAAGCCGGATGACCTCTGGTTCTATACAACTTAATGCCTCCTTCTTCAACATATCTTTGAAACTCACCACTTGCTATGGCTTTCTCATCATCCGTGTATATGATTTCGGGTTTCTTACCCATCTTTTGTAAAGCCTCTTTAGTTCCCTTGATGACACTACCGGTTTCTTTCATTTTCACCGGCACTACTACGGCATACTTACTTAAAACATCAATGGCGACTAATCCACCTCTAAAACTTTGCTTTGTTTCCAAATCCTTTTTAGAAATGAAAAATATATCCACTTGATAAGTATGATTATTGTAAGGTGCTACAAACGAATTCCAGCCACGGGGTTTTTTCTTAACTTCTACATTCTTTTTTAAAGAACTCTTCAACATCCGCCATTTTTATTGTAGGGTCTTTCTTCTTGGCATCTTCTAAAGTTGTCTTACGACTTCCAAATCCCGCTCTATCAAAATAAATATCATTGATGATTTTTTGCTTACTACTATCATCGGTCATTATAATAGATTATATAGTAAATTTTAATTATATCATCTATTCAACATTTACAATCTTATATGTTTCTCCTTTGTATTTCTGGGTTTAGTGGCTTTCACTGCTTCACTTAGGGTTGTTTCATAAGTTTTAGTTTCAATTGGTATTTCCACTTCCCCATTAGCAATCATTTTATCCATCACTTTTCTTCTGTAATGTCTCATTGCACTTGCCTGTTTGGTTTCCATAAAATCCTTTTCGTGTCTTCTTTTTTGATAATATAACCTGTTATACAGTGCTAATTGTTCCTTAATTTGTTCTAAACTCATATCTTCAGGTTGTATAGAAGTCATTATATATAATAAACTATATTTCTTTAAATACTTTTTTTTAACACTAAATATTAAATAAATATTCATTATTTCCTATCATCATACTTTTTCTTCAACACTGGATATAACAATTTGTAAATGTCCTTTGCTTTGTTTGTATATTTTGATTTTTCTTTACCCGTTGCCCTCTTAAATTCTTGGAAAACATCATTAAATTCTTTATATTCTTCTGCTGTAATGATGTTCTTGTTCTTTGCATTAGTTAAGGTTTCATATATGATTGTAATATTTGCTTTGCTTGGTGTTTTGGGCTTTTCAATTGTTTTTCTAACCCTGCTTCCTTTTCTTGTATCTTCATCATCATCATCATCATCTTCAACTTTTGTTGTTTCTTTTGTCATTTTGTTTCTAGTCTTCGTTGTATCTTTTCTTTATTCTTGTTTGCTCTCTTGCTCTTCTTTCTACCCGTATATTCAGGCATGTCATCACCCTCTCTCTTTTCAGCGTCTGGTCTTGAATCAACATATTTAATTTTTGGGCGTCCGGCTTTTCCGTTAGGTTCTACATTTGTTTCTGGTGTTGCTCTTTTAGGTTTGCTTGATACATCCATTGGTGCTTGATTGCTAGATGCTGGTATTGTAGCATTAGGGCTTAATTTTTTTGTTGGCACTTTTACGGGTTGTAAATCATCATCAGTATCAGTGGCTATTGGGAAAAACTGTGGTGCTACTCTTGGGGGTTGAATATTTAATAACTGTTCTGCTAAAGTAGGTTTAGCCTGTTTAAATACTTCTCCTCTGTGGTTCATTGCGGTGTCTTCTTTTCTTTTCATTGCTTGATTTCTTCTTTGTTCTAGTTCTGCATTCATTTGCGAGGCTTGTTGTAGCCTTGTTGATGGAGGGGCTTGGGTAGGTTGATTTGGGAGTTCTTCTTCTACATCCATTGACTGGGACGGTTGGGCTATTACTGGGGATGTTGAGGGTAGTTGTTGAAATCTTGCAGTATGAAATGTTTTTCCTGCTGTTCTTGCATATTGTCGTAGTAAAACCTCACTCATTTGTCTTAACAACAATCTGCCTTGTTCTTCCTTTAGTTGTTCCATACTATCAGCACCATCAAAAAAAAATCCTTCAGGGCTACTTTTGAAAAATGTCGCATCCCTATTTGGTAGTTTGCCCGTTATTTTTTCATTACTCTCATCAATGATTCCAATCACCTCATCATAAGTGGGGCGTCTCTTCAATCCATAAATACTATATCTATCAACTTTTGCCATATATAATAGTATTTATAAAGTAATATTATATATGATTAAGTAAAACTTAAATTTTTAAATTGATTTATTTGATGTTGTAGATGTTCTAAAGTGTTGTGTGCGAGGTTGTCCCTTTGTATTTCATTATTCATTCTGTCTATTTGATTTCTGTAATTTACTCTTTTATTTGCTTCTATTATATTGTTTCTTACTGATATTAGTTTTTCTCTTGCTTCCATTTCATCTAATTTGAGTTTTTAACCATTTCATATAACGAGTGTCTTGATGTTTAAATATACCAGTGCCTGATGGCTTACCTTCGGGCTTACTCATTTGCTGTCTCCAGTTGGTTGATGTTTCTTTCTTCCTGTAAGCTTGGAACATATATATATATATATTTATTTAGAAAATAGTTTTTAGTCATACACGACCGAACCGGATTCGCTGATTTCCAGAACAGACTCCGAACAATTAAATTCACAAATACCTCCTGTATCTGCTCTGTCTCTAGACTTCCTTCATTACCTCGGACTTTAAAAGTGATTAAGCTCCCCATCTTAGTAATGATGCCTGTGAATGAACCGTCAGCCATTTTTTGGAAATAAAACGCCATTACATATTTGCTTTCTCTAAATTGTTGGTATGAAATATTAACGCTGTTTTGGTCGGCATTCATAAAATGCAATGTCCGTCGTAAAAAGTAAAATGCTTCCGATAAACTCTGAACTTCGAACTCAGGAAATTTCCTACTCTGTACCTGTAATTGATAAGCTAAAGCAGGGCTACTATCAGCAAAACCTTTACCTGCTTGTGCTGGGATGTTTTCAGGGTCTCCTCCATCATTAATCTGTCCGTTAATCATTGGATTATAAAAGTAATTCCATCTCTTATAAACATACTTATCTACTAAGTAATTTGCATATACCTCACCTCCTCTTGGTTGTCGGTATAGACTTACAAAAGCATTTGTTAGTTTAAATGCTGATTTTACAATATTCATCTTGATTTCTCCTCCTCCTGTATTGAAGGTTTGTGTAATAGTATGGTATTGAGGGACTATTAGTTTTAAACTTTGCCCTTCTAATAAATGTTTTGTAATGTTGTTATCAACCGTATTGTCTAATGTTATTACACCAGTGCGGATAATAACATTGTTAAGTTCCCAACTAGTTGATGTAGTACCATCTTGAAAGTAATATCCGTTTTTATCAGTTTGTGTTGTGCCATTCCCTTGAGGAACTACAACAGGCTCAGTGCCATCACTTACAACTGTAAATTCTAATTCTAAAGGAGCAAAACGCAAAGGCAAGTAATAATTACTTTCTAATAACCCACAACAAGGTTTATGTCCTAAACGGACTTTACCATTAGCGCCGGGTATGCCACTTAATGAATGTCTAGTATGTCTAAAATCAACTCGCCCGTATTCATTATGGTCTCCTGCTGGATAATAGTTTGTTCCATCACCTGTAGCATTAATTTGAAGGAAATTGTCAATACCATTAGCGTATTTATGGTAATCATAATCATAAGAGGGATTGGCTGAACTTTCAATGTCATCCATTTCATTTACATCTTTAGACTTAAAGGACTTCATTAACTCACAGTGTCGGTTGTATTCAACATCATCTTGAACCATTTGTCCCCCTACAGTGCATCTGTATCGCTGAAAAAATGCGTGTAAGCCTCCTAACGGTCGCAAGAATTTAGCGCGTGTCCCATCTGTATTTTGAAGTGTTGCAAATAATCTAACACTAGATAAATCTAAATACTGTTTGGCATCGCCGGAAATATAAAAACGAATATTCTTATTACCGGCATTAGGGGCATATACATTTGAACCTGAAGGAAAATAATTTACCTGTCTGCGGTCAATTATGTATTGACTTGTTTGTGGAAGCCCAAAGTTAAAAATTATTAATCATTACATCCTCACTCTCTGCTACAATATTATCCATTACTATATATGAAATAAAATAGAAAAAAATATGTTTATAGATTTTATTTATTTATTTATTTTGTGTGGGATTATCTTAACATTTTTATCCCCATTTTTAAATGATTTATTACTAAAAGTTTTTAACGTATTTTCATTATCATTATCTTCTATCAACTTTTTTATCTGCTCGTAATCGCTTGGTGCTTTATTCATTTCCTTCTCTAGTTTCTTATAACTTGACTGACTTTTATTTAATATTACAGGCTGTTATTGATTTCTATAGACTGACTTCTGGAACATTATTACTATTACTTTCATTTAGATTAGGCTGCACGAATCGGGAGACCTATCGAAATGAGATTTTGGCACTGGTCAAGGCTGGAGCAAACTCTTTTCGCAGTGTGAAACTTTGGCCCGAGCCAGCTCTTTTGAACGGAATTGCAAACTTGAAGATTTACATGATTTTACACATCACTCTTCCACCAAGTTTTGCGGTTGAAACAATGTTGAAACAATGTGTTTCAGGTACATCCTCTTGCCACCCTTCCTTGTCCCTGCAAGTCCTGGCCGCTGCAGCTGACCGAATTCCGGTCCTGGTCTTTGGCAACGCCAGCCTCGAGCCTTGAAACAAACTGAGATGCTTCGTGCCTTCTTTGAGACCCTGCCTTTTTTTTTTTCAATATGTGAGACATGCCTCAGATGATGCCCCCCCCAAATTGACATGAATTTACCAGTACCACAAAATACCACAAACACATATATAATTTTCATTAATGTTCCACATATTTCCATTTCAATCCACGATTTTCCATGTTTTTTAAATCTAGAACCTCACCCCATTTGCCGTTCACCCCATCAACTTTTCAGTAGTTTTGCTTTCAAGAGCACTTCTGAATATGTTTGTGTACTTTCTGCTGCATCTCAGACTTTTTGGCCACTTTCGTGCACACCAAGGAGTAATGCAATCCCTTACAGGCAACAAGCCACTACGTCTTTGTCAAAGCCGGCGTGCCGTATTTAAGCATTACTTTGTGACTTGGCCAGTTCGCGATGTGTTGATCTATACAATATCCTAATAATTCCTAATATCTACCAACAAGTGTAACAAGAGTGTCCAAGCAACCTCCATCGATTGAATTTGCGTCACGATTGAACTAGGAACCCTTTGGACCCTTCACTCTGATTTTTAATGAAAGCGTGAATTTGAATTGCAATATTTGCAATGCAGTATCAGGTGGTGAGAACAAACACTTCCCAAAAAACACAGATCATATGATGAGAATTGATGAGAGATGTTGGTGGTGCTATCAAGGGTGTGAGGTTTGAAGATGGTGCATAGCTGCATAACCCTGAATTGTCTGTGTTGGTTGCATTTAAGTAGTGTGCTGCAAACTTTGTGGACCTTTCAGGCATGCGTCGAGCAATTTGGCGACAGATGTGTCCTTGGCCAGATCCTCCTCTAAATCAGCACTTGATGCACTTGATAGTTCTTAACCAAGCACTCAGTGAATGTCGGCGTGAGCCGTTCCCAAACAGATTTGTATATCATATATTATATATATATTATATATATATCATATATATATATAATATCATATATATATATAATATCGATATCGGGTTCTTTATTATCACAGAATGAAGCAGAATCAAAATGCACCACAAATGAGGACTGAAGCTGGTCCTTGCAACCGTTACGACAGATCCAGATTGCCTGCCAGGAGGGTCTCACGAGGCAAGCAGATGTACTGACCAACTCATTTCGTTCCATCGGAGCTACCAAATTTAAGATTGGAAGCTTCAAAACAGACTGTCTGCATTTTCAGCAAAGAAGTCACTTGGCTGGCAACATGCATTGTAACATGCCGTGCGTCCACAGGTGACAACTTCACTGGATGGCCTGACAGACGCAGATACCGCACAGATTTTTCAGCTCCTTGTTGTGGAACTGCAGAGAAGATATGAGAGATGTGGAAAGGGAGCGGTAAGCACAAGCAGTCGAAGCAGTTGCTTTCCAGCTTTGGCATGCAGGATGAAATTCTATGAAATTCTCACTACTTGGCATGAGCTATTGTAGCTAGTAACTGCTAGGCAGCTGGCATTATGGATCTTCATAGCTCGTGCGAGGTTTTGCGAATGGATCAGCAGGTGACATGAGCAGCCTTATGAGCAGCCGCAGCACCTTGAGACTGACTTTCCGTGTGAGCGCTTTGGCTAGACACATGGCGTCATCTTTGCGTGTTCCCGAGGTTGTGTGACATCTGAAATCGGCAGATTTTTTAAAGGATGCACACAAGATACACAGAGTTGGAGAGTGACTCCGTGGATACACGACGTGTGATGCTGTGCAAATTGGAGACGTACAAAAAGACATGCAAAAACTCATCCGAAGTCACGAGACAGGTCCAGCACGTCACTAGACGAGTTTCTGTAACTTGTTGTAACTTGTTGGAGCACTTGGGATGGAACATGATACAGATTCTGCTGGAGCACACTTTGTAACTTGACATTGGATGCGAAATTCTGGAAAGGACACCTTGTGTAATTGCAACTCTCTACCTTCAAACAATGGCATGAGCTGAACAGCTGTGCGCTAAGGTGTTGGTCAATGGTGTCCTGGATGAAACAAACCAACGAGACCGCTCTGTGTCTAAGAGTCTTGGGTCCTGTCACTTGATTCGAGATTTGAGCATCATGAAACAGACAGGCGACTTGACATTGATTCAATTCATTCAATTCATTCAATTCATTCAATTCATTCAATTCATTCAATTCATTCAATTCATTCAATTCATATTCGAGTCATTTCGAACCATACAACGATCAAAGACGCAAAACCTGTATGAAAGTGTATCACAGTGTATGGCTCATGATCTCTCCCAAATTCTACTCCGGATGGGCAGTGCTACTGTTGATCAGCCCAAATCTCCGCTGCAAGGTGACCCTGATTCGAGTCAACATTGACCAGGCGGACCTTGCATCCATTCTTTGAATTTCTTTGATCCTTGGAATATTTGGAATATTTGGATTTCGATGGTATGATAGATTCCTATGCGCTGTGACCTTGCCTGGTTGTGAGTCTTTTTCATGTTGTTTTCTCCTTCTGCCTTAATGTTTGGTGAAGCAACTTGTTCCAACTTTTGGCTTCGTCAGGTCATGTGGTACAATCCTCTGTGATTGTATGCGTAGAATATCGTAGAATTGCATATGCCTGTGCAGGTTTTGGTTCAAGAGGATTTGTATAGTTCAATGCTCCATCATGACTAGGCTGACTACTGTAAAGGCTGTGTCTGCAGGAGTCTTGTTCATCGTGGCGTTAAGTGGCGCTGCTTTGTCAAAGTTTGCGGCGAGTTTCTCTCCGAAGATCGTTCGAGTTTCCAATGCCCTGGCTGGTGGAATCCTCCTGGCTGTTACCTTGGTTCATATGCTCGCTGATGCCAGTGACCAGATGGAGGAACCGGGAGTTGCCATAGCAGTCTTCTTGAGTGGAGACAAGTCGGCCGAAGCGTTTCCATTGGGATATGCTCTGCTGGGTATTGGTTTCCTCACCATTCTCTCAGTGGAAGTCTTTTTGCCAGGCAAAGGACATGGCCACGGCCATGAATCTCATGAATCTCATGTGAGGGAGGAGGACTCCGATTCAGAGAGTGAGTCAGATGCGGATGAGCGGCCTCGAGTCGTCCTACCAGCGAAGTCCTGCACAGCAGGTATGTCGGCTGTCCTAGGCCTATGTCTGCATTCCCTCATTGAGGGAACTGCCTCTGGAGCTGCAGATGATATGTCCGAATTCTCTGAAATGTTTATTGCAATCATTGCGCACAAACTGTTTGCCGCCTTCTCTGCTGGATCTTTGCTGCTGGACACAGTATCTGTGAGAGCCTGGTGGACATTGTTGATTCTTCTTTCCTTGATGACTCCATTAGGCATAGGACTTGGTACTTTCCTCGCAGCCAGCTTTGAGGGAGCCGGTGCTGCGGCCTTGATTTGCTTTGCTGCGGGCAGTTTGTTGTATGTTGCCGTGTATGATATGCTAATGCCTTCATTGATTCTTGGAAAGGGCAACTGGAAGAGGCGAAGTTTCCTGGCATCTTTGTTTGGATTCTGTACCATGTCCCTCCTGGCTGTTTGGTCGTGAGATCATATGAGATCGATCTGCCGGAGAACTAGGCGATGTAAAGAGACACCGTAGAGATGCATAGAGGGGTGGTTTTGTCGCCGACTGGCACGACTGCACGACCGCTCCGCTCTGGAAGGGCTACAAAATGAGATAAGGTACAAAACACTGGATTGCTTTTGTCAGATGACACCGATATATTCCAATTGCTCATCATTCACTGGTTTTCAAACAGTCAGCGTGATTACATATGATCATTTTTTTGACGAAGGAACCTTACTGCAGGTTGCTCCATTTTGCTGAGACACGACGAATCAGTTGATGTTTCAACATGTTTCAACATGTTTCGACATGTTTGGATCGTGTTACGAACTGTTAAGGACATGGATGGACATGGTGAACACCGAGCTCCGCAAGGCTTCGCCTTTCTGGAGCGGAGCGGCCTGGCGAAGGCCGTCAACATGAATTGAAAAGACATACCGTGACATACAGTACCGGGTTCCTGGTAAGACATAGACATGATAATATATATATATATTATATATTATATTATATATATTATATTATATATATATTATATTATATATATTATATTATATATATTATATGAATTTACAGTACTATGGATGGAAATTATATTATTAAGATTTAAATAAGCAGAACTTATACAGAATCCTACAGCTTGTGCAGATTCTCTGTGCTTCTCTGATGCCCTTGCGGTGGAAGTGACAGTTCGTGTTGGATTCAATTCTTGGATCTAGTGTGCATGGCAATTCCTTTGACTTTGGATTCTTTGGCTGGATTTCTCTTAGCAATGGGAGAAGCATCAGTTGACACTTCAAGTCCCAAAAGTGGTCGACCTGGCCTGGAGCTGTCAGGTTTCCCTCTGATTTCTGGAGTCTTCTGACGACAATCCTTGACAATCCTTGACGCTTCTGATCCAGCACTGCTGTCTTTGCGGCCGAGCTTAGTGGTGACATTGACTCCGTGGCAAGTGTCTTGCTGACCTTCCCTGATTTGGGCGTTCTCACTGCTCGTTGAAAGGCTAGACAATGATCCGCCAGGTTTCAGAACTCGAACGCAGCGAAATTCTATGATTTGCCATATTTCATCATATTTCCATATAGTTGCACCATCGGGAAACAGCTCAAACAGCTCAAACAGCTCAAACAGCTCAAACAGCTCAAACAGCTCAAACAGCTCAAACAGCTCAAACAGCTCAAACAGCTCAAATCTTCAAAATGGAACCGTCAAGATCCGTCAAGATCCGTCAAGATCCGTCAAGATCCGTCAAGATCCGTCAAGATCCGTCAAGATCCGTCAAGAACATCCAAAAGCATCGACAGATATTGAACGACAATACACGTGCTTCATCATGTCACATCATTTCACTGCATAGCTCTCATCAGACTCCTTTCATCTGAGGTCAGAAGGTGAAATTCTCTGTCAGGCTGTGAAAAAGCTTTGCAGCTGCTATGCAACTAACAAATTCAGTGTGATTTTCTTGATTTCTTGATAATTACATAGGTTGTTCTCTTCTTTCCCAACTGTCAACAGTCTTCTAATGCTACATAATGCTACCAATATTATGATATATTATGTGTATATATATATATTGTGTATATATTATTATATTATAATCATAGCAAAAAATATACAGTATACAGTCTTGAAGTCCTGCCATGTCCTGCCTGACTTTGCCATGCGCACTGCTTCGCATTCATCGTGTCAGGCTCCGCACTCCATCGGCGCCTGAAGACCTGCGCTGCAAGAAAGGCATCAAAGCTCCTGGCTGCGCGTCGTGGCAATGCCAGGAGACTGGGGAGACGGAGCCTGAGCCGATCGCCGACACAGTGTCCGTTTAGGTTTCCCATTTCCATTCAGATTTTTCGTTGATTTTCATAATTTACATGATTTTACATGATATTCTTTGTTTCAGAATTTACATGTTTTTTTTCGTTTCGAAGCTTCTCTCACTTTTTCGGCTGTGGCATCTGCGCCGTAGTAACCCCAGAACTCCGAGATCTTCGAGCCTCACAGAAACAACACCTCTCAATACAATGTCAAATAAGTCAATACCTCTCAACATCTCAACAATTCTCTCCTCGAGAAAACGAAGAAATTTGGAACGCTTTACGGTCGGACTTCTCTCTCGGATGAGAGCGTAGGCCTCTTTTTCCAGGAGTTGGAGATGCTCAAAGTCCATTTATGACCAGGTCAGATGAAAGAGAATCGGCTTCCAGGGATACTGCAGTGCAGTTACTGCAGATAGGGATTCTCTGTTCTTGGATTATCTTGCCTTAGATGCAAGGGCTGCAAGATGCTGCAAGGGTGTTCCAACTCTCCAAGGGTGAAACCGCGAAACCGTGAAACCCGAAACCGCGAGTTTTTCTTTGGGCAGGATGTCAGACTCGGATGTCACAGCCAGCAACGACGACCTCTTTGCAGGCATCCAATGCATTCCAATGCGTTGCAACCGTTCCAGCCAGTTTCAGCTCATCCCAGACCCTTTTGACCCTTTTTTTCGTAGCGAAATGGCAGAATTTTTGAATATTCTGGCAATGTGAAAGGAGGCCTTCTTTAAATGCTGCAGAGCTATGCGGATTCAGTTTCCCATCATTTCCCATCAGTCTCTCTGTGCTCTGCATTTGCTGTCACTGTAGTGACCATCCCAAGGTGCCCAGAGGGATCCCACCGTGTCAAACCGAAAAGATTGGACCCAAACAAACCAACAAAACAATGCAATGCAAAACATATCAGACGAATTTCAAACGAACAAATGAGTTACACACGAAATTCATCAAACTTCGATAACGATGACAAATGTATACATATATATATATATTGTATAATCGAAGGAAGTTTAGAAGTGAAACTTCCGACAATATGGACAGTTGAAAAGCAGAGGTGAGAAGAGTCAGAAGAGACAAGATCAGAAAGAAGATGCAGGTGCGCGAAAAGGTAGGAACGTCGTGAAACACTGAAAGTCGCGAAACACTGTGTTTTTCCAATGATTTGTGGCTCCGGTGGGTCGAAAAGTAGGCTCGCTAAAGCGGC
>Ga0126342_10007839_pt1 | contig 19104 bp, 17 predicted proteins | sample Cyp1metagenome_FD_92528 | JGI IMG/M metagenome (GOLD analysis project Ga0126342, IMG submission 92528) | Coral microbial communities from Lord Howe Island, Old Settlement Bay, Australia - Cyphastrea 1 metagenome | ecosystem: Host-associated > Invertebrates > Cnidaria > Coral ... | reverse complement strand
CTACAAGGTGGTGCCCCCAAGATAGCTAAGTTGGTTTATAACTCCAATAACTATGGTTTATGGTACTTATAACTATAGTTAATGGGGTTTATAAACCAACTTATAACTGGGGGGCCCCACCTTCTAGCGAAATATGATGCTTGAAAAAAATCCATGGTGCTGGATCTTCAGGTATCTTCTATGTCTCCAACAAAAACAGGTCCTTGGCAAAACAACGAAGACGGTCCCCAGCGACAACATTTCGGGTTCGAAAAACTGCTGGGCCTTGTCGTTCTAACTCCTCGATGACTTTGCCGTCCTGGGTGTCGGTATGTTCCAGGTATCCCGCATAGACCTGCACATGATGCTGATTTGATGGGATACCCAACAAGAATGGTTGACGACCTAATGGGTTTTTAATAACAAACAAATGGTCATTGCTTGTATTTAACCAACAAAGTTATATTGATTTAATGATATATATATATAGTTGTTTGCGAAGAAAGTTCAAGCTGTATTAGCGGATTGTTGGCTCATTACCTAAATATTTGGAGAGATTTCCTCTACCTGGAAAAAAAAATGATTTACCTACCAAGTGTCTGTTCAAAGGAAACCATGGATATTTGCGAGCAAAATACATTCCTGCTTCCAGCATTGGAAAACTAACCACCAGTTACTTTGTGTTGCTCAACAAAAAGTCGGACGCATGTTTTGTTTCTGCATATCGTGCTCCGGGTCAACGACTGATACTGAAAAACTGGTACAACTGAAGCTGGTTGCGGAGAAATAAAAACGTACTGAGAATCTGTCGGTATGTGCATGTGTATACAATACAGATCTATGTCATCTGTGCATATATATATATCATCTGTATATATATACATATGTACACATCTTATGACGGAGAACTTGAAACCACGAGGTTAGCATCCTTAAAAACGCATCATCAACAAAACTGTTCTAACTCTTTGCCTTCAAAGATACATCACCAGTTTGTATTTGTCTTTAAACAGCATACCCCCGTTGAACCTTATTGATTTATCATTACTTCCCCATGCAACACTAGCCATTTAGGGGTACCTCCTTTTTCAAACCCAAATATTATAGTGTTGGTTGTATATCCCATCAAAGTCCAATCAATTCCCATCAAATCACAAATATCATGAAATCAAGATAACTTTGTTGGTTAAATACCAACAATCACCATGTGTTTGCTATTAAAAACCCGTTAAGTCAACCATTCTTGTGGGTCAGAACCGAATTCACCATTCCTTTGTTGGTGAGTTCTACCTCCATCTCCACCTTAAAATGCAGCCATCCGCACCACGCGTGCAACGCACAAAGCACCTCCATCAAACGAAGTTGGAAGGCCTTTTCGTTCTCGGGAATCTCCTCCCACTTCTGCATGAACTCTTCTGAGCAGGGCAGTTGAGAATCATAGAATCACTAAATGAAATGTGGCATATCCATTAATAGTGATTAATAAATGTTCATAATGGCATATCCATTTAATTAATGTTAATAATTAAACATCACTATATATAAATTATCCATCAACTATTAATAAATGTTAATAATCACCATTCTCCCATTATCAACAAATGGTTGAACCTTCTAATTATCCACCAACAGGAAATTTGAACACTGCTCTGAACACGGCGCCGACCATGGGTGTTTTTCTCGCTGGACCATGTCAGTATTGCGTTCATAAAAATACATGGTGATGGATGCTCTAGACAGATAAGATTCGCGAAAAGCGAACAAAACTCAGATAGATTTACCCTCTGGTAAACGTTTACATAACTAACTGGAAATTCACCATGCTATCAATGGGTAAATCCACTATTTCTATGGGCCATGTTCAATAGCTATTTTGACATAACCAGTAAGCAGAAAAGGTCGACGCCATCGAATTTAGGACCCCAAAACCCGAGTCTAAAACCCTGGGCATGTCCCAAGCAGATCTATTCTCCAATCATGGGAATCGATGATAAGGTGCCCGCAAAAAAAACAAAAAACTACAGTGTTGGATTGAAAAAGGTGTATGTGAATTGCTCTTCTGTTCCAAGAGTCCTAGTTCATTGTCTAAAAAAAAGGTGAGTAAATATTGCTAATGCATCCGGAAACTAGGAGTGTTTTTTTCAACTGTCAATGGTGCCATGAAGATAAAGGCATGTGGCAAACATCTCAACCCTAACAATGTTGAACCCAAACCCATTCAGATTAGATTTCTTGGTTTCCAAAAAGGTTAACGTGCCCAAATACATGGAAAATACAATTACCCTCTGGTAATTTAACAGTTTGCTGTTGAAAATGGCCCATAGAAATAGTGGATTTATCCATTGATTAGCATGGTGATGTTCCATATAGTTTTTTTGTAAACGTTTACCAGAGGGTAAATCCCATTAAATCCCAGTAAATCACCATTTTTCTTGGTGAAAATCACCATTTTTAGTAGGTAAACCATCTATTTCAATGGGCCATCAAGGCTTCCATGGCTACATCGTATCGTCCAAAATCCTTTGGATTTGCCAGAATCCATAGAGGGCGTGCGCCCAAACTCAGTGATCTCTCAATATCCCAAACAAATGTCAGGAAAAACACAATCTTTCTCCGGAATTTCGGGATATATATATATATACCAAACTATATATATAGAGAGAGAGAGAGAGTGTGTATTATATCATGTATATGTATATTATCATTTATATATATATATATTATATATACTATTTTTTCGGGATATATATATATATGTATATATATGTATATATGTATATATATATGATATATCATATTTAATATTTATCAAACAACAAGAAACAAATCTGGCTCCCAGCGGCCGATAGGCGGCAGTTCCGTGCTTGTTGGGATCCAACCCATGGCCTCGTTGGGCAAAAATGGCTTTCGCCAAAGGGAAACGGCCGATTTTCTTGCACCATCCTGTAGGAAAATGGTGATTTAATGATGATTTTATGGTGATTTATTGGTGATTTTATGGAATTTAATGGTGATTTTATGGTGATTTAATGGGATTGAATGGGATTGAATGGGATTGAATGGGATTGAATGGCAAAAATCGTGATTTTCCATGAGATTTCATTGGATTTAATAGTATATGAGATTGAAATGAGCTTATCTGGGAACTTTCGGAAAGGTTCCCATGGTTTGGTTGGTTTATAACTACATCAACTAGGTGTCATGGTGGGGTTTATAAACCAACTTCTAACTGGAAGGGCACTACATTTATCATCGGGGGTTCAAAGCCATGTTTAATGGGGAGACCAATGGTTTGGGGGTCCCCTTTTTAAAGAGACACACAATTTGTTAAGAATGATGCAATACTTTCCAACAGTAAAGATGTACTTACTTCTTGATTAAGACATATATAGTTGATGGTTCTCAACCGTACCTGCCAACAATAAGAACAATGCCACCATATCGTAAGGATAATAAGTAACAATAAGTATACTATCAAATGTGTCCATATCTTTGGAACAGGCGTCAATGGTTTTTGGCCTTTCCTTGAACGCGGTCAGATGTCATGAAACTAAGCACAATTATGATTTGCTACCGATTTACCAAACGGCTTGTAGTTGACTATCCATTGAGAGTTCCCCCCACGAACCGCGGCTTTGGTAAATTCGTTACCCATATTGACAAACACCCCCGTCATGGTAGTAACAACAATAACAATAGCAATCAAAAATGCGATAAAATAGTGATGATGAATTCAAGATGTATGACAAAGACAATTAGTGTAACAACAATGATGACAATAGACATATAAAATGATGATCATTAATATGTTATGCCCAAATGAGCCATTCTGATGATGGACGATCGTAACTATGATGAACATATATTTTTTTAACCCCCAGTCATAGATAGAACAATTGGAAACCTGGAAATACCTGGAAATTATGCACTAAAATGAACTAAATCTCATCTATAGCATCCTGGATTTCCGTCCCTTTGAGGATTCCTGGAATATGTCATGATGGCCATTTCACACCCCACATCCCACGGGCCACGGTGCCTTCTGTTTCTGGTAGGTGATGTTGCGGAGCTTCTCCCAACCTCGGGGCACTGGTGAGATGTGGGGAGAATGTGGGACCAAACGTTATAAATTGGTCGTTTTAAACCCTATGAATACTATAGTAATAAGATGTAATAAGTATCATAAACCATAGTTAGTGGAGTTACAAACCAACTTAGCTATCTAGGGAGTCCCACTTTGTATGGTGAAGTAATGGGGTTACAATGCGATAACTCATAAAGGTGGAGTCTGAAACGTGTGAAACATGTGAAACAAACATGTGAAACTTGACCACCAATGCCACGGACCATAGCTCCCACAATGTATTTGGAGTTTGTCTGAAAATTAGATACCCTCTGGTAAACAAACATACCTATTGAAAAGCAAATTTTCAATAGGTAAATCCACTATTGCTATGGCCATGTTCAATGTCGCAAACTGTTTGTTTACCAGCGGGTATACCAACAGTTATCTGCAAAAGGATGAAGGCCTGGATTCCCCATGTGGCATCGAACACCAGGCATTGATCGCCAAATCACCAGTTCTTCTGGGACGCAGGGATGGATAACCAGACTCAGCCAGAAATGAGTGGCCGGCTTCACCCAAAAACATGGGATTAAAGAAGAAGCAAAGCCCAACAAAAGTGAAAATTGATGAATATGTCTTGGGTAAATCGTTTTTTTCAATCTTCTCAACAACATTGGAAATAGAATGACCAACAATCATCGGAACCTTTGCAACAAAAATAAGGTGTTCAACAGCCAGTTTTTTTGTTTGGAATGCCGAAAACAATTTTTCAAATCACGATCGTAAGCAATGATGGGCAACAACCTCCCACAACTACCAACCTTAAGCACCACACGAAGCTTGCCAAGGGACCCATGTCGAATTTGCCTTTGTACTTGTCGGCCCATTCCCTTAGATGGTGCTGGATATCTCATTTACTCATTGTTAAGTTCCCACCAGGGAAGGATGTATTACCCTCTCGTAAACGTTTACATAACGAACTGGAAAATCATCATGCTATTAATGGCTAAATCAACATCATTTCTATGGCCATTTTCAATGTCGCAAACTGTAAAATTACCGGAGGCTACCGTTCCCTGGGATTTTTGTCGTTCTCTCTTGGACCATACGTTGCTTTTCTTCGGAAGCCTTCCCAGTTCGCGCAGACCCCGCAACGTGGAGACCGTGGAGACCCCCTACAGCTTGCCTATCACGGGAAATGTCCTGTGATGAACACAAAAGAGAAACTCAAACATCACTCACATCGCATCGTCATCACATGACATCACCATTAACATCAACCCCGGATGAATATATTAATAAACCATGGTTTATTGGGCTACTCCCCCAGTGATCACCTCATACTTCAGTACTTTCCCAATGAAGCCGTTTGGGGTTTAGGCATCCAGGGGTTGACCTTCCACCGGTGCCCTTTTTGCGTGGCCCAGGCGTCTTGTGCACGTGGTGGGGCCCATGAGTTCCGCCCGGCGCGAAATAGATGAAGAAGGGACGGTCCGGAGTCAACGCGCGGTTGCTGCGGATGAAATTGATGGCCTGGCCATGAAACCCATTTTAAATCACCATTTTAAATGGGAAAGTCCACTGTAACGAACTGGAAAATCACCATTTTTTATGGGAAACTCCACTATTTCTATGGCCATGTTCAATAGCAAACTGTTAGTTTACCAGAGGGTAAGGCCCCAAACAACAGGAGGGAACTGAGCCATGCGAAAATCAGAGGTGCCAATGCTTGGGATGAAAAAATAGGTGGATGTAACTGATATAACATTGAAGAGACACAAGTCAAGGGACCCAAACTCACAGATCTTGGCCCCCATCCGATTTGAGGGTACTTGATTTTCACACAACCACCAGAATGCCAAAGAATGATGGTTGACAATCACATTCCCATCGTCGCTCATTTTCCTGATCCCTAGTATGAAACCAGGGAAGTAGAACCCGTAGAACCCCATGTCAATATCAAGAACTGGGGTTTGGAGCACTGCTCAAGCTATCTCATATGTCGCATATGTCACACGTATTTCACCACCCGATTTTCAGGGGGCTTCAGGTCCACAAATGTTCAACCGCCTCCCAGGGCCAGACACAGAACAGCTCAGTTGGGAAACTGACCCCGGAGTGAAAAAATGGGAGAAGAAAAAAGATCTTCCCATGGGGAAATTGACGTCCATTCTACAGCTATGAGACCAGAACCCAGGTGTTTGGAAAGTTAGAAAGTTGAAGTCGAGCCGCGTCGAGCCAATCATTTCTGGTGTGGACCCAAGTTTCAACCGGTAGTCACGGAAGTCCTCATGTCTGCTGTCTGTTGTCTCCCATGCCCCTCCCACACAGCCTGATCGGCCATATCTTCTGTGAGGTGGTAACCCTCCTGTCGTAAGAATGTCACTTCGAGAAGCTCTACTTATATAGATGGGCCATGGAGTTAGTGAAAACTAGTAAATGGATTATTTCATTGGGATTGTTTTGGGGTAACAAATCCCCAGTTACTAACCATGAATCGCTAATCCCATGGCCCATCTAAGGTTCTCAAGTTAGGACCATCAGGACGGGTTGACCAAAAATGATGAATCGTCGATCAAACACACACAAGAAATCACAAGAAGCTCTCAACGTGTTCGGAAAAGAAAAAGCTGGAACTGGAAGTCCTTGTGACAAAATCAAGGCTGCAAAACCTCCCAGAAGTCCCAAAAAAATCCATCATTTCTGTTGGTTCGTCCTCATATGTCCTCATTAAATCATGATTTTCCTTGTGAAATCCCACGAAATCCCATGAAAATCCGACCAAATTCCCAACTTCCCCCATCTTTGTAGCTCAACCATTCGTTGCCGCTCCTCGGGCGTCCTGGGCGGCTCGATGGGGTTGGTGTTCTCGAACAGCCGCGGCTCGTACTGGGAGGTCTCGCCCGCGATGAAGCCATAGAAGTAGCGGAAACCCAAACCTTGAGGTGTCAGAAAATCGTGGTGATTTAACCATGAAAAATGGTGATTTCACCAACAAAACATGGTGATTTAACAGACATGTCACCAAGAAATGGAGGTTTTTTTTTTGTGGCGAATATGTGGGTAAAACAATGCCATGAAGCCATGACTGGGAATGGTTTCAACATACCACCTATGGTGACTGGGGAGCTATTTCTATATGGAGGTTTCACAAAGTCATGGGGGGGTACCCGAAAAAAATCATCCAGCTATGGGATTCTCCGGATTTTCCATGAAAGAGTCACCATCCAGCGATTTTTCTGGGTACCTCCATGACTATGGAAACCAGATGAAATCAGCTGAAATGTGTGGGAAATAGGTCGCAACAAACAATGGGGATTTATGGTCAATAAATTCGATTTGAGTTACTAGTGGGATAGATGTAGAACCCAACTTTGCGCTATTTTTTGAAGCTTCAACTGGTGGCGGTCTTCTCAACAAAACTTTATAATCATATTGATATGCAAAAAAGAAAAACATGGCGAATGAAACTGGTCAGGTTACGTTGGAAACCTTGGTTCAACGGATGTTCCTCTCCATCAGTTGCTGGTTCCGGTAATGGCACGGCATGGTTCTCCAACCATGCCAGAAACGGTGGAATGCTTGGATTTCATCACTCTTTCCGAGCAAAAAAGAACCAGTTCATGAGGGTTAATAATGGTGAATAGTGGTTGATCAATGGTTAATCAGTGGTTAATAATGGTGAATAGTCTAAATAGTGGTTAATCAATCCTGGTGTACTCGACAACGTGACAGAATCTGTGGCTTTTTTAACCCATCAACCAAACAATGACTCTCGTGTTATGCGGTACTTCAACCCTCCAACCTTTCTTGGGACAAAAAGTCACGCAGAAAAACAGATTTCCCCATTGATTAAGGCCATCAATCAATGGATTGGTGTAAGGGAAAATTTTCAGGAAAGCCCCAGATTTAATGGGAAAATCTATGATTTCCTGCAGATTTTCCCTTAAACCAATCCATTGAATCAAAAAACAACAAAGCATTCCGTCATCGACCAAGGGACCTGTGGGATATTGATCAAAAGGCCCCGATTTAAAGAGGTTGTCGATGGGCGTGTTGTGCCACTTCCCAAAGGCTGCAGTGTCGTAGCCATACTCTGACAAGACCTGACCGAAGGTGGAGTGAATCCTGTGTTGAGAGTTGACATCAAAGTGGAAATGGAGAGCCATCCATTTCAATTCATGTCCCTATGTTTGGATGTCGTATCTCTAAAGTTAGCTATATAATAATCGTTCTGCTTCATAATCATAGTGACATGCCAGGTACAAAAGGATCAAGTAGCCGTTGTTTAACATCCGGGACTTTGTCCTCTCGATTATCTCCGGCTAAGTTTCAAACATGTTCAACGGGGAAACCAAATGAAACAATACAAAAGGAACAGCATGTTTGTATTTTCCCGAATTACCAATTCCCAAATTAGAAAATCCATCAAATGGGAGGGTTTCCCTTCCAATCCATCATTTACAGAGAGATCGTCCCTATGGAGATTGGCAAAAAAACCTTTAGAATTGGCTGTTCATAATCTCAGCCACTCTGTCTTCTGGTCTCGGACGAACTTCCCAAGTAGCCTGATGAGGATTTGGAGGATCATCCCACGGCTCGTAGTTAATAACCCTGAATATCTAAGTTTTCAATTCGTTTCTTCTCCCATATATTTTAAAAAAAAAACTTATGGTTCTTCACCATGATTGACCACTTAATGTCAACCCCGGATTCATAAACCATCGTTTACTAGAGGGTGCTTCCCAGTCATTTCATCATTTTCATCTACTTTTAAAAATGATACCCAATTCAACAGCCTAATTTGGGGAATAAATCAGTGGCATTCAGTGTTTAGATGTGCCATGGAGTTAGTGAAAACTAGTTAGTAAATGGATTATTGGGATTTTTTGGGGGGTAACAAACCCCCTGTTACTAACCATAAATCGCGTCAGCTTCCCATGGCCCATCGTGGGCGAATCCTCCCGTCGTGGCGTCCCCATCCGCCACGGCGTGCCACGGCCTTCGCCATGGTGGCGGCGGACTTGGGGATGGTCCCCGTGTAGCCCGGGAAGCCGCTCGCCGCCTCGGTGATCTGCCCCGCGCCCACGTGGTGCGAGTTGCGGCCCGTCATCCTTGGACGGATGGCGACGGGGTGGGGAAAAATCCCATGGGGCTTTACCCAAAATGTGGGGAAAGTGATGGGGGAGACATGTCTCATTCTGAGATTTTTTTTTAGAAGATTTACCACTTATCACTCACATTTGGTGAAAAATGGGGGCGGCCACTCCTAGTTTCCATCAAATATCCAGTGGCCAAAAAAATTGCATCTTACGGTGAGGCATCTTTTCCGAGAACATGCTGAGTTCCACGGGGTTTTGCGAAATAGCTTTGTGAAACGATCCAAAAATGTAGGGTTCATGAACAAAAGCACCATACCAATGATTGAAATGTAGTTCCATAGGGTTCCATAGGGTTCCATAGGGTTTTGGAAAATCTGGATCATCCAAAAATACAACAAAAGCAGGAAAATAGATCTAGAATGATCATAGCTCCGAGGCTCAAGGACGCCCTGGTGGGGGAGCAGATGGCCGTGGTGTGGAAACGGTTGTAGGTCACCTTGGACGCCAGTGGCTGCCAGGAAGAGAAACAAAAATCCTCCAGAAATGGTGGGAACAACATTTTAACATATTTTAACTATATTTTTCTTGGGAAGGAGGCTCTGCTTTTCCTTCGATTTCGATGGAAAGAAATATAGGGTTCCTTGGGGGGGTAACTAGGATTTGATCAAAACATCCAAAACGAAAAATGTGGAGCAAAATACTCTGCTCCAAACAATATGGTTGAGTAATGAAAATGAACAGTTTGACCAAAATTCTGACCCAGCCTGGGGTATGGATCAAGACCCTTATGCTCCGCTAATGTTTTGCCATCCAAAGAAGGTCCGTATTGTCAAATGCTGAGTTCCAAGAACCTATAGTGGTTGTTATATCTTGCAATGTTTTTAACCAGTGACCATTATTATTGGATTATTTCACCGGTTTTGCCACTTCGGACCCAAAGTTTTCTGACCATTCTTGTCTGTTAAACACGTAAACAAACATGAAAGCAAAAAGTAGATAAATCAACAAATCAATAATAAATGAATACAATAAGTAAATGAATGCATATCATTATCAATGTATATGATTATACATATATATATATATATGACATACATACACACGTTGGTGGGAGCCTCGCAAAACCCCAGTGACACCATGCGAGGCAATCTTCGACAGCGTGGGTGTGTGGATGGGACCACCGAAGGTGTCAGGAGCACCGTAACCCACGTCGTCGTTCATGATCACCACGATGTTGGGAGTATCCTGCGACGGGGTGACTTGGGATGATGGGAACCGAAGAGCTGAATGGATCAAAGTTGTGAGAACTGCTTGTCGCTTTGTTGAGAAATCGTGGATTTTGTTATGGGTTTCAACTTAAACTAACATACCCGAAAAAAAGTTAGATATTGGTTAGATATAGTTAGATATGGGTTTTTTTGAAGTGGGTTTGGGTTCCCACTTAACAAAGATGTTGGGAATGGATGTTGGGGGTATCTTGATGAGACGATTCCGAGACAGTGAGGATGGTAGGTAAACCTGAACCATGAGATTTCCCACGGATGGTGAGAATCCACAATTTCTAAAAGTGTATAAAGGATGATAGTCATAGTACAACCCCACTTTTTTCATCCACAAAAATCATCCATGAACAGAGGTTCTCAAGATTTCTGAAGCTTCTGAACACTGATTCAGGTGGATTGTATCAATATTTCATAATATTTCCATCTTTATCCTTATTGGATTGGAGGAAAAAATTACAAAATTACAGGCCCTGAAGTCTGTCACTGATGGGATCCCACCATGCTGGTTTCAACCAATCCCGTGGGATCCGGAATCGAAGGAAAGACGTGGCTGGGGAAACACGTGTCTGTTGGGGAAATGACAAGTGGCTAGCCATATCAAACGAATAATGATGATACAGAACACATTGTAAGAAGGATGGATCAAATATACTAAGAAGAATAGTAGCAGTAGCAAGATAATAATACCAGGAATAACAATAACAATGAAATATCGACACACAAAATAGCCAATGTAACGTAATATGCACCCAGAATGATGCTAGGACTTGGTCACTGATCAGGAACCAGCTTCTGACGGAAGAGGAAGACTCGGATGTCGGGTCAGCGATCCATTCACCAGAAACTAGTGTACCTACTACTGAATACTTCCCTAGGAACCCGAAATTATTGTTGGATGTGTTTTTTGCGGGGCCCCACAACTAGCGGGAATCTAATTTTTTTGGATGGGTTTCAGTCTACAGCAGGAAACTACAGGTCGTTGGTTTTACTCAAAAAGTGGTGCCCCACAAAAAGGAAAGTTGGCATTTGACTCTCAACTAATGTAACTAGGGTTCGTGGTGGAGATTGATCTGCACTTGTCGAGTGAACATAAGTGGGAGGTCCTCTTTGCACCATGAAAATTGGAGTAAATGTCAATCAACGGGTATTCACTGGTATTCATCTAACCAAATTTGACTTGGATTGATGGCTAGGGTAAATCCCATTAAATCCCATTGAATCACCATTTTCCATAGGTAAATCCCATAAAAATCCCCTTAAATCACAATTTTTCATAAGTAAATCCCATATAAATCCCATTAAATCATAAGGATCCATGTTTTGTGGAGGGCATCATTTATAGCCCGTCGTATCTGTTCCGCCTTTCCCTGGCTCTCCACGTCCTTTCGCAAGGGCTGCCGCTTGGGGGGCCAGCGATTCACCGAATCCGCCAGGGTGGGGCCGACGATGGCATCCTGGGACGATCATGGCTACGAAAGCCACCAGAATCATCCCATCACGGTGAGTTTATCACCCCATAAATTATTATCCCAGTTATGTGGAAATTCCCTACTAAACCATGGTTTCTAAGGGGCTGTTGAATATTCCGGGGAAGGGATGAGTTAAAGACGATACCAAAAATAACCTTCAAAGGAAGCCGACACCTAGAAATAGGTGCAGTAGATGCAGTAAAACCAATCCAGATCAAAAGTTTCATCGAAACAATGTACTGGTTACCTGCTTACCCTCCGGGAATCAAACATGGCAACAGGAAATTCCCTACTAGAAATGGACATGTCAGTGGGAAAATCATCGAACTAAATGGGGGAGTCTCCATTTCCTACCTAAAACTCCGTCCAACCAACATCATCATTGGCTATAAACCCAATAATAATAGTAATAATAGTAATAATAATAGTAATAATAATAATAATACTAATAATATATATCCCATTTTAGTTGCTTCAGAATCCCCATATTTGGGGTATCCAACCCATATTGGTACCCAGCCACCGATGGCATGGGTGGAAACGGCAAATCCGGCGGTGTCAGCTCTCCATTCGCCACGCTGGGATCGCTCCGCTCCGCCGCAACCAGCAGCGGCAGCAGCAGCAACGACAACGGCATGGCGCCGAACGAGGCGACGGACGCGGTGGAGACGAGCTGACACCCTGCAGAGAGAACGAGGTGGGTTGGATCTGTGGGATCCAATAGTAAGTTAGTCCCAAAAGGTGAGAAATCTCATGAAATCTGCCAGAATCCATGACATTTCTGGATCCAGCGGGACAGCCGGCAAAGTGGATGTGGGGGGTGACTGCTCCTTGGATCCTGTTCTTGTTGGGGTGGCTACGGCTTTGGTGGTTCACAAAATGGTTCCCCTGGGCAAATTTGTTGAATCCACTTCAAGTGCACAACAAGCTTGAAGGACAGCTAGCTCACACATGGCAAGCAAAGTGAAGGCCAAGCCTCGTGAAGGCGGCAGCACAGGCTGAAGAAGTGCAAGGCTGACCCACCTCCAAAATCAAAGTAGCACGTGTGCGGGAGGAATATCTCATCTAGGCAGTGACAAGAGAAACATAATGGGAACTCCATGTCCGGAATTTGCTGTAAACCCCTCTCAGTTCCAGTTTTCTTCTAATTGTAGCTCAGCATTGTTTTTTGTGCCCTGAGCATCTGTAGTTGTCAGCCGCTAGCTTTTAAATAGTTGAAGAGACTCTACTTCAACGGCTGTCCAATCATGCCTAAACAAGGAAGCTCCAACTCACGGCTGGAGCCAGGACCGAATCCCACGGAGACTGAAGCTCACATTCACCTCCGAGGCTGTGTCCTACTTTGATGCCTTCGGCGGGGACTTTTGTTCGCAGATCGTGCCGATGACCGCGATGACCACAAGAAAAATGACCGTGGCGCCAACGCTTGCAGCCACAAAGTTGGCACAGTTGGCACAGTCCTGCTTGAGTTGCCGCAGTGAAATGTCTGTGTTCTCACGCATGGCTTTCTCAAGAAGTTGGGACAGGAGATCGAAGGTTGCCTCGTTGATGCGAAGACTTCCACAACTCTTGCGCTTGTAGTTGGTGATCGCATAGACATGATCTGTCATTGCGCATCTCTTGATGCCTTCTATGGCACTCTCAAGTTCTTGTTTTGGGTTCTCTTTCTGACATTCTTTCAAGAATTCATCACGGAAGGTCACAGCCACAACGTAGGGAAACTCGACGGTACCACCGGAGGCAGTCTTGAAGGCCCCTGCCATCTTTTGGAGATATCCTTGCACCTCTGTCTTCTGATCACGCCAGTGGCACAATGACACCACGACAATCGCTCCATGCGGTGGCTTGCCGAAGGAACTCTGCTTCTCTGGTGCAAGGTCCTGTCTGCGCGCACCGTCCTTGACTCCAGTGGACAACAAGGTCTTCAGTTTGCCTGGCATCTCGTCGTTCATGTTGGGGAATGCTGGCGTATCCACCAGCACCATGTGTGAGGAACCAACTCGAATTCTGGTACTCTTCAGGGCCACAGTCTTCTCTTCTTCACCCGCCGGTGCTTGGTCCATGTGGTCATTCAACGTCAAATCACCACGCAAGCAGCGAATCAAGTGGTTGATGTGAGAAGATTTCCCATGGTGCTGAGCTGCCACAACAACAATGTGTGGATCACCCTTTGCCGCTAGAAAGCGAGCAAAATCTTTCTGTTGAAAATCAGCAAGGCGTTGTTTCAAATCTTTGGCCGTTTCCTCAGCGGAGAGTTCATCATCCCAAGTGACCTGCTTCTCCGCTGCTTCACTCAACAGCCCGTCTTCTGACACTGCCTTCACGAAGACCTTCACAACCCAGGCTTGGTCCCGTGGCACTTGCTCAGGATGAGGCACGAAGGCTGCACACCTCTCCACTTGAATGATGCCGCTGGAATGAAATGGGTCAAGCATAGGACCTTCAAATTCGAAGTAACACACCTCCACCTGAAAGCGGCCATGAGCGCCGTCCGCTTGCCAACGGGTGTGAAGGCTCTTGTCAGGCTGCGCTTTCACTTCGAGGTCCACGGGCTTTGCCGGGGCCTTCGACAGAACTGCGGGAAGTACGGCCATGGTGACAGGCCTACCAAGCCGGCAAAATCGAACAAAGCAAGGAGATTCGCACTGAGCCGGAAGTGTCTTCAGAGTTCGGGCTTTTGCTTTTTGAGAGCAAGTGGATACGGATTTTCCTCAACAACGTGAAACATGCATCATCCCTTTTTGGTGCAAGCACATTTTGTGAAATGAACTCTTCCGGGAATACAAAAAAGTCTTGGCCACCGCATACCTTCGAAAGAAGGCTGGCGTTATTGACAAAACTAGATACACCAGATGACAAGCACCTTCCCTGAAACAAAGGCAAAAGCAATGGGCAATGCATGTGAAAGCAATGATGCAGCCGCCATGGTCCTTTTCGTCGGCTGCTAGCTGGTCGCAAAGAAGCTGAACTGTACAGAAACCTGTGTAGGCCCAAACATCACAAGCTGGTCAAAGGCTATGGGCTTCCATTTCAAGCCATTGGAGTGCTACATCTCGGTGCCATCACTGGTGGAGTCAGTGTCTTAAGTGCGTCAATTGATCGATATCGAACGAGGCAACAAGCGGCAGTGACAGAGAGGAGGCAACTTCGGAGGCAACAGTACTACAAATGCCTTGGAGCCACTCCCACCACTGCAGACTCTGGCCATCGCGAAGATGCACAACCTCCGCTTCAAGCAACTGGATGCGATTGCGGAGATCTCTCGTCTCGTTCTGGAGCCCTTGGAGCTGGGAACTCAGGGAGGACAGCTTGCGCATGAGCTGGCGCACGCCAAAACCAACAACCAAAAGCAGGACAAATCCTCCAACTGGTTTCCAAAGCCATCCACCTCTTGGCTCTTGATGAACATCTTGGCACTGCAAGGATTGCTTGTGTTGTGCGCGGCAAATCAAGCTTTGAATCTGCTCTTGTTCAGGATCTTGTTCCGGATCGAAGTCGGTCCAAAGGTCCACTTTGCCCGACTCCGGGAGAAAGTCACCGAAGACACTCTGCAAGTCAGACTGATGCTGTTGCCATCCATCTCGAGCTGAATTGGTAGTCGGACACACAATGAAGTTCACTCTGATCTCTGGAAATTTCTTCAAAATGGTGCAAAGTTCCACGTTTCTGGGGTAATGTTCCGGGTCAAACCACAAGTAGCTGGAGGCCGCTGTGGCAAGAAGAAGGACCGTTGCTTCAGATGCTGACAAGACTTGTGCTTCCAGCGCATCCGTGTCCAGCCCATCCTGCTCCGAGTAGTGGAACAACTTGACCTGCACTTCGGATTGTCCTCTGAAGTTCTGCGCATAGCCAGCCAGAGCTGCTTTGTTCCTTAGCTGTCACCCAGCTTTCTGCCTGTTGAGACTTGGTATCCTGAGCCTTTAACCCCACCACTCAGCCACTGGACTGCCGTCAGAACTTGTTTGAAGTTGCGCTGCAAGCAATATTGAGATCAAGTTGCTATGATAACCATGGTAAAACTGGCCAGGTTCATTGGGGTCTGAATATGTTTCCTACCCGAGTGTGACTCATTGAGTCATGACTCATCTCACTTACATATGGCAAATGAGAAGCCCCAGCATTTAAACAAATCCTTAATAAACAGGCGACGACCTCTCCCGGAATTGGCCAACGCAAAGAGATTGTCATAGGTACAGAAGTTAGCAGGTCCGCCCAGTTGTCAAATGTACAGCTTGAAAATTGTGCAATCCAAGAAACGTGGAGAATATGAGACGCTCCACTTTCTGCATCACAGGACTCAAAAAAACATCAGCCATTTGTGGCATAGATATGCAATAGCCTACTACTGCCGAGCAGAAATTTGACAGCAGGTAGCAGATCTTGCTGTGTCAAATCTCTATCAGCTCCTGAACTTTCACAATCACAAAAAGATCCGTGCACGCAAAGTGTCACACGCTGCAGCCGTCCCTTTATGACTTGTGAGTCGAATGAGAGCTACTGGAAAACCAAGAGCTCTGACATTGACAGACAGATAGCTTGAAACTTCCTTATTTCCGAGTTCCAATGGATCAAGGCAGCTAAACACATCTGAAATGCACAGCTGCGGCGTGCGCTTCCAACAGGGAAGATTCTCGCTATCTCATCCAGACTCACCTCGAAAGGATGCCAAAGCCGACTCGATACCTCCCTCTCTGCCTGGCTGGAAGTCACATTTTGACTGGTAAAGAATCACGAGTTTTTTGGGGGTTAGCGCTGACATATATATATTTTGATCACGTATGCTGAATTTTGCCGGACCCAAGAGTTTCCATGAACTCATGGAGAATTCTGACATAGACAAACGATTGTCCTGATATTCACGTGTCATCATTTAATCTCATCTTTATTCAGAACATGACGCAACCATGGCCAGCACCTGGTGGATCCCTCAAAATGTGCTCACTTGGCAGCTCGCATCATGGAACAAATGTGACAATACTTGAACTGACACTTGGATCATCGGGGACAAGACAAGAAGTGCGCCAAAAGTTTACTTAGATGGGCCATGGGATTAACTAACTGGTTAGTAACTGGTTATATAATATAACCCTCTATATCCCAATGAAATAATCCATTTACTAACTAGTTTTCCCTAACTCCATGGCCCATCTAAGTATGTCCCAGGCCTTGGAGGGGCATTCCCATGGCAGGATCCAAGGGGAGCCATGGCTCCAACGGACGGATCCACAGAAAATGTCATGGAAAAACGTCCACAGTCCACTGTTGATCCAGGGAGAGAAATTGATCGGCCAAATGGGTGTCAAAACAAAGCTTGGATTTTGCCAAACCTCCACAACTTGTGGCAAGTGGACTGTCAGCTGAGCCAAACAGGGGTCAGAGATTTACGTTTGAAGCAGAGACTCATACAAGCACAGTTGTTCAATCATGTTCAATAATCATTCTTCAGGAAATGCTCAATAAATGGGTAAAATCAACGATTCATTGATATATGAAAGGATGATGAATCACTTTCAATGATGATCAGAGAATGTCACGCTGCCTAGCCCAAAAAAAAAACACACAAAGCCCTCAAATTTTTGACGCTCAGCACACTCAGCTCTCCGGAATTTTCGGAAAACCGCGGCGGCGCCACCCCCTTTGTGGTGGCGGGGCATTAACTCGACTGGCAATTTGAGCGCGGTGATCAGCACACGGTGCAGAGATGCACAGGGGCAACTAGCAGGTCGCATGAAATAAGAGTATTTTTTTTTAGTCCACAACAATTGGAAGTAAGAAAATAATGGCAGAATTACTAAGTTCAATCTCAAATGGGGTAGACTGGTGATCTGTGTGGTGCCTTACCTACAGTATACTCAATGGAATCTGTTTGAGTCTCAAGATGGTATCTGATATGCTCCCACAGCTGACCTGCGGTGCTATGTGTGCTTCATTAAGCGCGGGAAAAGCCGTCAGTCTCTGCCAGAATAGATCAGGGTCCGTCCCTTTTCAGGAGTCATTCAGCCACTGCTTGGGCAAAATCTGTGCCAAAAACGCTGTCGAAAAGCTGGGGACCCCAGGTTCTCTCAGCATGATCAGGTCGTTGGTAATTTTTCACATCACCCAACAAAATTGGGAACATAATCCTCAACAGATACCAGTATGGTGATGTTTTCGTAATTAGAATACCCAACAAATGTCGGCATTCTTACCATTCCCTGCTTACCATTCCCTGAAGATTTCAGTCCTTTAAAAGGCGAGCCACTAACTTCAGCCTCCTCCAAAGCCGCGGCGAAACTGCGTCAGGATTTTGGAGTTCTTGGTGGCGATGACTCGGATGTGGATGCGCGGAGGCCTCAGGAAGTAGGAGGGTCCAGTGGTCGGTTTTGATCACCATGAAATGGTTGGTAAATGACCTGGTAAACTAACAGTTGGACATGGGATTTAATGGGATTTGACCAAGAAAAATGGTGATTTACTGGGATTTAATGGGATTTACCCTCTGGTAAACATACAAAAAACGATGGAAAATCACCATGTCTAATGGGAAAATTTCACTATTTCGACTGGGCCATTTTCAATAGCTATGTAACAAATTACCAGAGGGTAATGCCACTAAAAATATCACCATGAAATGGTTTTGTTTATGCCCAACACTGCCATGGTTTTCATGGTTTTTTTACAAACTGTCCATGAAAGATAACCAGATGTTCGTACTTCCTTCCTTTTTCCCACCGTGGAGATGAAGGGAACATGTAAAACCTGGGGTACCAGTTAATTATTTCCTGTACCAAGCGGGACTTGCCTTGACCAACTCAAATTCGGACCATCATCTTCAAGGAGCTACAAGGTGGTGTCCTCAAAACTTTTGCTTGTTGGTTTTGGGACCCCGTTAACGAGTTCGGTTTATCTCTTAACATATTCTATATGAGCTACTGGAGCAACTGTGCACATACTCTGAATGTACGTCCTGCATGGCTACACAAAAGTGTATCCTCCTCCCCACAAAAGATGGACAGTATCCCATAGCTGACCCTCAGATACTCGTTAGGTGATTCCTTCGCATCACTCAAGATGGCCAAGAATCAACCAGCCACCACCATTCACCAAATGAGCCATGGTCAATACTCACTATATGGTTGATGGTCATCCCATCCATAATAAGGATCCTTATAATGGTTATTATAAATCCCTATGAACCATTGGATGACTAGCCCCTATTAATGGTT
>Ga0126342_10007838_pt1 | contig 19106 bp, 13 predicted proteins | sample Cyp1metagenome_FD_92528 | JGI IMG/M metagenome (GOLD analysis project Ga0126342, IMG submission 92528) | Coral microbial communities from Lord Howe Island, Old Settlement Bay, Australia - Cyphastrea 1 metagenome | ecosystem: Host-associated > Invertebrates > Cnidaria > Coral ... | reverse complement strand
TTGATGGTCATCCCATCCATAATAAGGATCCTTATAATGGTTATTATAAATCCCTATGAACCATTGGATGACTAGCCCCTATTAATGGTTATTAACCATGAGTATTGACCATAGCTCATATATCATTCCCCCGATCACCATTCAGATCGCATCGAAGCCCAAGCGTCATGTTCTGCGTCTGCGCCGCCATCTTCACCGCCTCTTTCGCCTCAGCGGTGGATGCGAAATCCTGCACCAGTTCGTTATAGGGTTATAAGGTGGTTGATCGATTGATAGATGGTAAACCATTAGCAAATTGTGATGATTGAAAGCCTATTTTATAGGATGGTTGATAGATAGTAGACATCCCATTATTTATAGGCTTTCAACCATCCCAAATTGGTGGTTTATCGGTTTTCGCAACCATCGTATTGTAACAGATTTTGACCAATCCCCAAAGAATTCACGAAGAATATGAGGTAAATATTAGGTGTACATGTACCCAGATATGGAATGTTTGAAATTCATGATTACTATAATAGGTAAAATTAGGTCATACCATATGACAAATTTACCCAGATTGGCAAATGGCAAGATTGGAATTATAGAAAATGGGTAATAATTTGTTCTTTCAAGAACAAATAAGCCTATTTTGGGATAGTTACGCCTTACAATTTTCATCATTCCAGTGAGGTCGCAGTGAGGATCAAACATGGCAAAATCTGGGATTCCATTTAGATTTAGCAAGGTTTTATATCTGAAAACCTCAATGGGATTAATGCATTCTGGGATCTACCATTTTTTGTTAGTCAAACATGGCAATGGATTAAAAAACACCTTTTTCAGATTATCTTCTCAGTAAGACATCCATTTAGGGAATTTACCCCTTGTCATGTTGGTTCCTGAAGGATATGAGACAGGAACCCGGTATCACCATCCATCTATTGTTTAAGATACGTCCATTTTTTTGCTGGCTATATCCGTCCCATTACAATTATTACAATCCCCAAATTACTCCAGGATAATCTAACATCGATGTGGAAAACCCACCATTTGTAGATCATTGTCCTAGGGAAACCATGGCCGTTCCACCTTTTTGTATGTTTATCCTAAGGTAACAGACTCCGCCATTAGTTGGGGAAAAAGGTTCCCAAAACCTGGTTTGTGTTGAATGAATCATAGCCCATGCTGTGAGAAAATGGTGAGAACTTGGATTTGTCGTGAAAATAGGGTACCCCTAAATTCAACTGTTGATGATTATGTTCATTCACGTCCCTTTTAGAAAACTGACCATTGAGGGGTATCCCCATTATTAGATATTATTAGGCTAACCCGAATGCTGCGGGTCTTCTTTAGCTACTGAGATATTTATATAGATGTATTTATACCAAAATATCAGCCAGATGTAACGAAAGGGTGCGTAAATGACGTAAATGTCACCTTTAGTTTCTCGCATATCCAGGTTCTTGGGAATATCATTAGAACCTTCAAAATGCTGACAGATACCCTAAGCTTCCCAGCTACTTCTGATATAGTTAACTAGGATGAGTTTACCTGATGATTTTGGGGTTGGTTACTTATCTGGTAGGTAACTGAAAGATTGGAAGGGGAGGGGTATGCAAAAACACACTATATAAATCGTACATTTCTATCATAAAGAGCCAGTTCCTGAGAGGTACATGCCTACGCTGATCATATGCCCAGCTGCTCTCACCAGCGTCCTTGTGAAAGCTGCGATATCCGCTCGACATCGCGTGAGCTGATTCCTCAGAGTTCTCATTTACATCACGACTTCACATGGATTTGTCTGAAAATGTCATTAACCTCAATTCCAGTCGATGATCATAACTTTCGCCACTTAAAATTCCAATAATTCTTGAGATAAATTATTGGGGAAAGCTACATTGGCAACAGCAAATACACCTAGACCCTCTAACAGAACCTACAAGGTGGTGCCCCCTAGTTATAATTTGGTTTATAAACCCCATTAACTAGTTCGATATATCTCACCTATAAACCATAGTGAAATTGGAGTTATTTCAACCAACTTGGCTATCATAAATCAGCCATAAATCCCATTCAACCCACATGTTCCTATGGTTTCCTATGGTCAAAAGCATCTCGGTGCAGGCACCACCTTCTACAAAAACCAGTCATCTTCCAGCTCCACTGTCCATCTCTGAGTCAGTGCCCCAAAGTTCAGAGGGTGCTTGGTTATTCAAGGTGGTGCCTGTTCCCCTTTAACTTGCTTTATTCACCCATCTATATAAGTATGGTGAGAGATAGAGGTTATAATTACCATACTGGTTGGTCGTTTTAACCATCTTGAAAAATAATGAAAAAATATTAGTCAATGGGAAGGATTATCCCATATATTATGGAAAATAAACAAAATCCAAACCACCAACCAGCATAAATCCCAACAGTCAATCTAGTTACAAACCAGCTTAGCTGGCAAAATCCCATGAAATCAGCATTTGTTGCTGCTCAATACCAAGCTTACCCAACTGGGGAACCACTTTGTAGCCATCAGCTGTTCTCAGCCCAGGTTTCTGTAGACCTTTGAGCCGCCCTTTACCTCAAGACACCGACATCACCAGGTCAGAAATGGGCAAATTACTGCGATATGGGGATATAATGGAAGTTGAATCAGATATAGTGAGATACAAGGGGAATATGATGTGGAAATTCATATGACTTGGGTATTTAAAACATGAGGATCGACCGTCCCGACATATGGCCGTTCTACTTGAGATCCATGGAATCCATGGTGATAGTCGATCGAATTTGCGTGGCATTTTCAGAGAAACCCGAATCTGAACTGAAACAAACTTACTGGTGCTTAGCAGGGAATGGATGGGAATGTGGGAATGGGGGAATGGGGGAATGGGATGATTATTGATAGTGATGATGGATCATTCCCGAAAATTCCCTGCTAAGCACCAGTAAGACAACAATCTACACGAATGAATACCGACAATCGTGAAAACAAATTGAAAACAAATTAACCATAAAAAGACTCCGTTTATGGATGACTTTCCCAATGTATGAAAACCTCTATATGTACTACCATGATTGGGTGGTATGTTCCAGTTGGGATCATTCCCCTTTGGAATGGAATTGGCTGAGTGAGGTGCCCCGTTTATCCATTGGATGATGGAGTCTCCATTGACTTCACTGATTCACCATAGTTCGGGGCTCCATATTCCAAGAAACCGGGGGGCTTATATGGGCTTATAACCAGGGTTGCAAGTCACCTCCGGCCTGCAACCTGAAGTTGCTGAAGTTGGTTGATTATGTTGATTCCCTGGAGTTGACAACTCTCTGTTTCTTGCTGAACGAGAGTTGACACATCTGTCTTTTCACATGGCATCTGCCATGTTCAATGCTTGTGTATTCCCCATGCACCAGGTATCTCCATGGGTATTTGCTGCTTCACTCCTATTGTGTTGCTTAAGACTCTTAAGATCCCATTGATTTTTTGATGGCCGCACTTCACCAGGGTCTACGGGTATGTTGATGGTTCAATCCACATCTCGGATGGTTTTTTATCATCAAATCCCAGTCCGCCGTTCTGTTTCGATCGCTCCAAGTGTCTGGATTCGATGTAACCCTCCACCTCATCCACCTGTGCCCAAGTGTCTGTGATCCGCGGTGATCCAACTGGGATGAATATGAACACGGATGATCCGTTCGTTGTAGATTGTTCAGTTCCTGGAAAATAGGACGACAAAAATCAGATTCTGACTATGTCTGATTTATCAATTGTAACCAGGAAGAGATACTGGTTGATGGTGCAACAACCATCTTGAAAAATGATGGAGTTCGTCAATGGGGTTGGGATTATCCCATATATGAAATGGAAAATAAAAGATGCTTGAAACCACCAACCAGGATATTGTAACCAGGAAGATTTATCAATTCTACTAGACATATTGTAGCCAGGAAGATTTGAATCAAATTGAGGATTACTGAGAGGCTTGGGGTTGCTGCACATCATTATTTTTTTTGACAGATTGGCCACATGAGGGAAAATCACCACCACAAATGGTAAGACATAGTCAGGAACGGGTACTCGTTGCTAGTTCCAACCCCTTCTGAGAATACCACATTAGAATCATCATGGCACATAGAAAACGCTCAACAACAAGTGTTCCAAAGAAAGGACAACAAGCGATACCAGCTAGGTGAGACGTGGAAAAAATATGTCGTTGTCCAAAAGTTATCTACTACAGTGGTAATGTTTATCTGTTGGGGCCCAGGGACAAACATTGGTTCTCCCCTCTGCACCACCCCCTTCAAATTTTTCCAGGACATAGAATCAGCATCCTCAAATCTTGCTGTTTTTTTTGCTGGTATGATGGGATATGATGGGTACTTTGCTGGCACCCAACGAGTTTGTTTGAGGACTTAGGGGCAACATGAACCCAATATTTGGGGGTATCCTAAGCAATGGGGGGCTCCAAGATATCATCGAAGGTAGTTTGGTCATTTCTGAGGGAAACCAATGTTGATCACAGAATACCCCGATGCTGGTTGGTTTGTATCCTCGTTTTCGTTTGTTCAATTTCATTTCAATCCCCATTATTTTGGCCACGTGTAGGCCACATTTTATTGGAGTATTGCGCAGTGAAACCCAAATTAATCCCAATCTGTCTAAAGTGTTTGCATATTTGCGACCACAGTACTCCCACGATGTTGCAAGCTTCCCCTGTTTACACCCCCCATGTTTATGCGGCTTAAATAGTGCTTAAATCATGGTAAATCATGACACACAAATCCCAGGTTTTGAGTTGTTCATGGTGAAGCCCCCCAGTTCCCTTGCGAAGATTTCAAGCCACGGACATCTCGAACTGTCGCAGCTCCTTGGACCTCGTAGGCTGATGATAAAAAGGTGCACAGCGTTACTGATTCTGAATGACTTTCGAATAGTGCAATGTATTTCACCAGGAAATGATGGGAAATCATTAGATGATCCCAATTTATTTCAGATGTTCTTAGATGATGTGGGAATAAACAAGTAGGAGAACTTGAGATGATTGGAGAGAAGCATCATTGAAATCTGATGGCCACTTGGTACCCTTTTCACAGGCCAATCACAGGCTACTCAGCAGCCAGAGTGGCAATCTCAGGATATCCTTGGACTTGGCCTCACCCCGCAATCTTCGGATGCCGGATTGGAACTCTTCGACTTGCAACCTGGACAGACTGGACATCTCTGGAGATGCAACCGGGACCTGCGATGACCTGCGGACCTGCGTTTCAGACACTGTCCATTTTTTTCGAGCCGAGGGCTAGAAAACACAGAAATCAACAAAAAACCACGTGCCACGTGTTGAAATCTCCCAATTTCAGAATTTGTCCTCTGTGGTGATCTCATCTGTTCAAGAGCATCATCTTTCGATGGTAGATCTTCCATTGAGCCCTCCGATTTCCATTGCTCCAACTGGCTTGACATTCCCACAATGTTGTGCCCCCCCAAAAAACGTTATGTTAATTGATTTATAAACCCCATAAACTATAGATATATCATGATATATCACCTATAAACCATAGTGAAATTGGAGTTATAAAGCATTTTAGCTATCTTGGGGGCACCACCTTGCATGACAAGTCACTCCCCTTTGCCGTCGTCCAAGATGTCCCAAAGTTCATCGATATCTTTGGGCAAGATATCCAGGGCCCGAAGCTTGTTGCGGATCTTTCCTGGCTGGCTGGGGCAACATGGACTACAACTTGTAGAGTAATGGTAGTGGGTCAAAAAGGTGTGTGGCATCCTCCAATTTGAATTATGTTGCCCTAACATTACTATATATATCTATATGAATATAATTGTATAATATGTAATTATAATTATATTCAACTCCACCCACAAGACCGTATCTACCACATATTCAAAAATAATTCTGAAATGGCGACACACCTAAAGGCACCCTCCCAAGTGAATCTCCATGCCTTCATTGTTGCTCGACCGAGGATCGTTGCTTGGTGGCCCGAAAGAACTCCTGCTTGGTCAAAGAGCCACTTCCATCCAAATCGATCTGCAAGAAGAACCTGGGATGATGGATGATTACAGTGTGGGATGACCAATCACATCCAATCACTATGCCGACCCGAGGACCCTGGGGGATACCTTGAGGAATCCGCAGCTGACAGCAACAGACTTCTCGTAATACAAGGAGGACCCCCACAACTGCGCCGGAAAACAGCAGTTGATGAGTCACTCCATCTCATCCCTACACAATTGGACAATATCAACATGTCAACCACTTAGAATGTGTCATCTTCCAAAGAGTGTAGGAGTGGCCCGGCCGAAAGTTGTACATAGCATACGTAGAAACAAAACCTGCCCACCAAGTCCCCGAACCCCAAACAAAAGCTGGTTGGTGGTATACCTACCCCTCTGAAGAATATAAGTTCGTCAGTTGGGATGATGAAATTCCCAATATATGGAAAAGTAACAAATGTTCCAAACCACCAACCAGAAAAATGTGAAATATCTTGCCCCCCCGCATAGTTTCTCTGTCTAGCCCCTAGGTGCAGGGGTTTAGAGCTCACCTCAACAGTAATTTAGGTACATCAAAACATGCAGCGGCTTAAACCCAAACTCATCTATACTCTAGATATATATATATATAACATTATATAACAATATATATATATAGTATTGGTCCGAAGAATCAGCCTAAGTTCACCATCACTATAGTAACAAACTGGAATCCCACACTCAAGCAGCTGGTGGTTTCAGAAGTTTCAGCAACCCTGAGGCCCTATGGAAGTTCACCAACCAGACCATCATTGGTTATATACCCATGAGATCACCGTTCCGGATGATGAAATCCTTATATGTTTGTTGGATTCTGTTGGTTAAGTTCCTATGTTTGTTGGTAAATACAGTGAACCACCTCAAGCTGAACTCCATTTGGGATAGTTGGCACTGGGAAAACAATCATTTCATCGTCAGAGGTCGAGATAATTGATCTGGATCATGTGCCATTAGATTCCAAGTGTCTCACAATTTTCCTTAGTTAAATCCCGATGACATAGTCCTATATGGATTTTCAACATTGTTTTGTGTGTTTACTCAAGAGTATCCCTGCAGAGGATTTACTCTCGTAATATATATATATATATATAAGTTAGTATTTGATTATATCATATTATATCTCCATATTGCCATCTATGGTTACTGAAATAAGAACACCAACTGTTATTTTCCGGCTCATGTTTTTTTTTAATGGGCCAAGGCGCTGCTTTAAGTCTTCAAGTTCTTCCTCCTTTTCTCGTTCCAGTCGCACTGCGAGCTCGATCTCTTCGCTTTTGGATTCCTCAAAGTCTGCGGAAAGGAAAACCCATGGTGCTTGGTCTTTTCTTTGCATGGCAACATGATTTTTCTTTGCATGGAAACATAATGTTCCCAGGTAAATCTGATATTGTATTGTAGATTTGTTTGATCCATATTGTTGTCTATTTATATGTGTTGTTTTATCATTTAGCATATGCAAATGCATTATGTCATATCTTAAGTTTTCATGAACATAGATTAAAACAAAAACAAAAACATCATAAAACATCATCATCATCATCATCATCACCATCATCATCATCATCATCCGTTCTTTTGTTTAATGAGCATTGATTCTGTACCTGATCTACTACCTCTTCCCCTTTGTGTTTTATCGGTGACCATTCCATCGAGCAGGTAGGAATGGAACGTCGGCTATTCCTCCAACGGAACTGCAACCTCTTAACCACCTGCCACCTGTCAATGAGCTTGAGAACGGAAAGTGCAACATGATGGAAACTAACAACTCAAACATTATATCCCAATCACGTGACTGGTTGCATACCAGATATGTACGTGGCCAGGCCTTAGATTGCCTTTACACAATTCTGTGTTTTAGTTGTTGGGTGATGTGGGAAATTGACTGGAAATTGTGTTGAGTGATGTGGGAAATTGTCTGTAGATGTAGGTGGATACATGTTCTTTGATATTCTTCGATTTATTTAAAGAATAGGAATCCCTTCACCTACCATTCACTTACCATTCATCTACCATTCACCTACCATTCACCTACCGTTGCGGCTTACCCCAAGAGCCTCATCAAACACACGACGCTGGGACGAAAATAAACCGAGGAGCCGAGAAGGAGTTCTCCACGATGACGGCCGTGACGAGGTTCAACATCACGAAGACAGCCACGGCGATGAAGAAAATGAAGAACAGCGCTGAGAGAAGCAGAACTTGCGAAAATGAACAAGTGCCATTTAAGGCTACATATATAGATCTAGATTAGGATTATAGGGTAATATGATATAATATAGATCTATCTGGTAATAATAATTGATAATAATTGTTGATTCATGTTATATAATAGGTTTATTTAATGTTACTACACTAGGCTATTGATATGGTACTAACAAGAGGTTACCATAATAGCTTTCCACCATAGGCTAGAATCGGTAGACCGAGGCACTGGTATGACTAGCATCTGTTCAGATATGGTCAAATCAGAGATTACCCTCTGGTAAACTAACATAACTATGGAAAAAAAATCAACTATATATCACTGGCCATGTTCAGTAGCTATGTAACAAATTACCAGAGATTAACTGTCGAGCATATGATGGGGGTATCTACTCATCGAAAGTTCGGATCATGATGAGGTACAGCGACATGTACCCACATTCCAGGGGTTGAGGGACGGTAGTCGATCTATCTGAAAACACACACACACACAATTTCCACACAATTCTAATGCAATGATAATGATAACAACTAAACATATAATAATAAACATAATCATGATAATATCATGATCATCATAATGCATGGACCTAGTATGTGTATTCATTTACAGTTCTCCCCCAAGAAAAACAAACTGTAGGCAAATATCACAGGATCTGCCATCCAGCTGTAAGCTCCCAGTCTGCAGCTCTTAGACATCTTTGATCTGTTCAAGCCTTTACGTGGGCTCTGGTGGGCTTTCATATGTTTACCTACATCTATATATTCCCGTTTAAAAACAAAACACATGTGGTGTGTTCTTGTAAATATGGGGATTTCTTAAAATGGAGGATCCCAAAAACCATGGTTGTTTCAATCCCACGTCACGGTCATGACTTGGATGATGATTTGGGTGTGACACAACGGAAACCCCTATATTTCCCCAAAACTTGCAGTGATGGCCCAAAATACCAGTTATAAGTTATAAGTACTAACAAGTTTCCCCATTTATAGAATGTATAGTCTCATAGACATAACCATTTGTAATCACCATTAATCACTATTAGCCACTGTTAACCAGTATTAAGCACTATTCATCACCATTCATCACCATTCATCACCATTAATAACGAGCTATTTCACCGGTTATAACTTAACCAATAAATGCCCATAAGAGTGGCACCAAAACCCTCCCAACTGGCCCAGTGATCGCCAGGGGGCCAACCCAAACCTGTTTCTCCATGAGAGGTCGCGCGAAGCCAGTCCTGCACGCTGCGCTTGAAACAAGCGTGGCAATCATAGGTGCCACCAACGGAAATGCTATGGAAATACTATGATATTATGGAAATACTATGGACATCTATGAACGCTGGACATCCTATGAAATACTATGAACCACCATGACATTGGATAAAAATCCCGTGAAAGACTAATCTCTTCTGATTCAAATGAAGCCCAACAGCCTGACTCCCTCAATTTTGTATCCGTTGGGATCCTCACACCGCAGGATCGCTAGCTGTCATGTTGGAGGTAGCTATGCCTCACCACATCGACTCAACTGCCAACTGGCCAGGAACGGTCCAGGAGTCTAAGGTCATGAGCTGAAAAAGCGAGAGCATCGAGAGAATCACATCACCAAAGTACTCCTGGCATCAACGCTCCGACGCTCCGGGATTGTTCGATGAAGTGATCCTACGTTGTCCTATGGTGCAATTCCAATGGTGCTACTCGTCTCATCTAGAATCTAGACTTACGGGCGCCATATCATACACTCGATGGGAGATTGCTAGCTAAAATGGGAAGCAACTGATACAATATTGAATATATTGACATTGAAGAAGCATTCAATATATTGACATTGAAGAAGCAGATGCTCTCCTGCGCCAGTGCATCATCCTTAGCAAACAGGGCGCAACGGACAGTGCGACAGGCTTTTGTTTATTACTGCATGTTCAGTGGCATAATCCACATGAAACAAGTCAAAATGGAAACTTGAGTACCAATGGAACCAATCAATTTCATCTTGGTATGAAATAGCTTCTCTTTTGAGTACCAATTTTTGACCCAAAGGGATCCAAAGGGCAGATTGGATAGGAACAGTCAAAACAAGAATACCCTCTGGTAAACTAACATAACTATGGAAAATCACCATTTCTAATGGGACAACTCACTATTTCAATGGCAATGTTCAATAGCTTTTTGTATGTTTACCAGAGGGTAACTCATCTGCTAACATTGACTCTACAGACTGTACACACGACCTGTCCAAGCACCGACAGGCAAACGAGCACATCTATATGGTGCACCAAGGCCTGATTGCTATCTATCACCTACATTTTTTGACTCAATATAATCACTTCCCCCTATTACAAAACCGCCCCGAATAATAAAAACTAGGGTCCGTCTCCAATTTTGGAAAGTTTCAGGTTGGCCAATTTGACTTTTAATTGACCCCCTTCAGAAAACAATTTAAACATAAAGCTACTATTTGTGGGATTCACCCCCTAGTCATAAAAACTAGACCGGGGTCTTTTTTTATTAGGGTCCGTCCGAAACTTTTAATATTTTTTATTAAGGGTTGAAATTCATCATTATGGTCCGCTTCGAAATCCACTTTTGGCAATTTTTTAATTGCGATATATATATATATAAGGAAATTTATATACAGTAATTGACTTTGAAATGGAACACATAGTTTTTTTTTTTAATTAAGGGTTTAGATTTATTATTAGGGTCCACTCTGGTTCCCTAATAACAAATACCTCCCTAATAATAAAAAGTACCTGAGGTGTTTATTATTTGGGGGAGAGGATTACGTATTACAGTAGCTCAGTTCAATCCCCGTCATTGATGCAAAGACACCGATTCAACATAGAAAAACCATGAACAACGTATACCCTCTGGTAATTTAACGTAGCTATTGAAAATGACCATTTATAGTGGATGTTCCCATTGAAAATGGTGATTTTCCATAGTTATATGTTATGTTAGTTTACCAGAGGGTATCTTGCTGGATACAACCGGTCTTTTTTCTGGCCATGTCGAAGCTGTTCAAGTTCTAGTGGGGAGTCGTACTAAAAGCGTTGCGGCGAGTGTCTTGAAAGGCTTCCGCCTTCCCAATCAACGAGGTAGCGATGATGGCGAAGAAGTACAACACGCAAAACTGACGGCGACGCTCTGAGCGTCGCACCGGGGAATTACCAACAGATTGAAACCAGAACTACAGAAATGTGCATTGAATATTCGAAAATGATGATTATATAAAATGATTTAACCAACCAAAAACAGGGGATTTGCAAAGCAACAAATCAGGATTTGACCAGCAATCTTGGGACATTCAGGAAAGAGAATGGGAACATTGACCAACAAATAGTAAAAATTGATTTCAACCACTTCTGAAAGATATGAAAGCCAAGTGGGGATCACCATCATGATAATCATCATCATGTGGTAGCATCAAAGAAAACAGTTTAGATTGGTTGAAATGACCAACAATTTCCACTTCTACGTTGCTGCATTGAAGGGCATCCGTCTAATCTCCTGCGCCACAAAGATGCAGTGCTTCAGGGCTGACAGGATACTGTACTATTAGGATAGATATCGCAATAAGAGAAATAGCCAACCCCCATACTGGATCACGTTTGACCATCCCCATAAAACACCGCATGATCCATTGCTCCAACTAGGCACAATCATCACATAGGTCCAGAACCTGAAATGCTGGGTCAAGAGCCTGGTACCCTGCTGAACACCTATGAAATAGCTTGGATTTATAGATTATATTATAATCCTTTGAACATGGAAAATCATAGCTAACTTGATCCATCTCCATATTATATAACATTATATAACACGTATATCAGTATATCACCCAATGTATTTCCACGCGTTGTTCGTACCGTCATACTCAAAAAAATCTATCATCGAATTAGTGGAGAGTCTGCCTGGCGATCCTTGGTTTCCACACGTGTCCCCAGGCTTTATGGTGGTTAGATTGGTGGATATATCTATCCCATATGCTCCATGGTGCTGGAATATTTACCAACATTTACCCCATAAATCACCCAAATGTAGGTAAATATACCATACATGGAGCATTTGGGTATGGTTAGATATGGTTGGATTGGGTTAGACAAAAACACATAGGGGCCCCTTCCGAACGTGCTCCGAACGTGCTTTTTGATTGACGGCTTACATAACTTACACCGGACTTACACCCCAAATTCGCATCAGTTTGGGCAGTTAAATTACCACCATAGCTCATATGGTGACATATGGTGATTAGATATAGCTATTATATAGTGGTGATTTAATCATGACTTCACAGAGAGCTACATATCAAAAAGGGATATTCTACCTTCTGGTAAACAGACCGCTTGCGAACTATTTCATAGCTAGGTAAATCATCTATAAATGGGCCATTGTCGGTAGCTATGTTGATTTGCTGGTAACAATAAGTGTCAGGATCACTGGTGATGGCCCAACGAGATGGAACATGAAGATCCACTTAAATACTGGCGCCATTTGAAAACTCAAATAACAAACTGGATGGTGCTTGAGCCATCCCTCTGAAAAATGTGAAAGTCGGAGTATTATTCCCAATATATTGAAAAAAACATGTTCCAAACCACCAATCAGCCTCATGTTTGAATGGTTGAAACGGAAGAAACATATATGGGAATGGATGAATGGATCAACACCTAGGAAGAAATACATAGAAATACCATAGATTTGCCGGGGATGAACATCCACAAATCCCAGCTAGCTATATTGGAGTGAAAACCAACAGATTCCATGATTTTTTGACCCATCACCATGTGATGGTTTTCATCAATATTCCCCTTGTGCTTCGTTGGTGAAACACTTAGATACAATTTTTTTAGTGGTTACCCTCTGGTAAACTTTCACAAAACTATGGAACATCACCAGTTTTAATGGGACAATCCACTATAAATCACTATTTTCAGTAGCTTGTTGTATGTTTACCAGATGGTAACCCCCCCATGACACATCGTTCAAACCGACCCAAATCTACCAAGTTTGCTTCACCAAAACCGGCGTTTTCAACGCGCTGCCCAGTTGCAAGGTCTCACCACTGTCCGTCAAGCCCTTCATTAAGGCCCACATCTCTTTGAACTCGGGTCTAAGGCGTACCTAGCACGCGTGAAGATATTTGGACTATAATATATATATATAGTAATGGATTATTATCATTATTATCTATCAATATCATTGATATGTTGATATGTTGTTAATGACATATTATAGATGTATTATCAATGACATAATGACATTTGAAGTCAGGTGAGTTGCGACGGCTCCCCATCAATTGCACTTCGGCAATCACCCGGTGGCTAGGGGAAATCTCTCATCTATAGATGATGTCCCCAAGTATAAATGCTCTAAACCTCCATTTTTCATGGGGATGTTGCCATGTTTGATGACCGGTAGTTGTGTGAATCTTACAGATTCTTGGTACCGACAAAACTCTTGCCCTTGGTGACCTAGTGGCTTGATGATCCACGATCCAAAAAGGCAAAACTCTTCCATGGATACTATTTATATAGTTTTTTCACCACTGTAAGCAGTCACAATCCATCCCGAAATGCCCTTGATCCATTGAGATCCAGTCAGATCCATCACCGGAGGCACGGCGCGCGCGAGGCGGATCAAGCGCAGGGTGCGTAAGGCGGTGAGCTTCCGCAGGAAGTCCTGACCAGGACGATGTCCCCAGCTTCGTCCCAAAAAATCAAGGGGGGGTTCAATGGATTTTGGGGACTTAATGCTGATTTCATGAGGATTTACTGTTGATTTAATGGGATGTATGAAGATTTACTGGAATTTATGGGGGATTTCATGGGCTAAACGGTTTAAGGCAACAGTCATTTTTCTGCAAACTCCAAGTCCGGAGAGGTGTGTATGTTGTGAACCTTGCCCCATCATCAGCCAAGTGGGTTGATAGATGTTGACACATGTTGAAACGTTTGGTTGGAATCGGAGAGATTTGACCACATATGATGACTGTGCATCTTATTTAAAGCATCAAGATCAGTGATCTAGCTTCATCTAGCCTAGCTTCCCACTTGTTGCATGGCCATGGTTGGAACTATACAGGTATGGCTTGACCACCAAAAAAATGATGGTACGAAAATATCTAGTCCTGTGGATGTGTTGGCACACCATCTTTGAGCCATACCCAAATGGTCACTATATAAACATTTATAAGTGTGAATAGATAACCGTAGTAACGGGCATTAAACGGGTGTTGGGGGCCCTGCAGTTTCGTGTACTTTTCTTTATCTAAAGACTCTGAAGCTGTTTACATGGTAATTTAACATAGCCAAAATGGGTGAACATGGCCGATGTATATATATATAAAATATTATGTATATAAATACACACATATGATGTAGCAATATTCACGATGAGTTTCAATAGCAAGCCGCGGATATTTCCAGATGCTCATCCTAACATTTAGATGGGAATTTGCCCATGGATTTCCCCATCTGTGAAACATCCCTTGCGTCCCTACGCGACCAAGGGACCACCTCGATCCCAAAGGGACCCAGGATCCAGGTGGTTAGCACTCCCAGGAAGACCAAGAAGACGTCCATCCAATTCTCTCCTGGCAGTTTCCAGGGAATTTTGAGGTGTGTTTTTTTGGTTCAAAATCCCTTTGAAAATGCATTGGTATAAAGATGTTATGGTAACAAAAATCCCTTTGGTACAACATGCATTGGTACAAAATCCGTTTCAACCAATGTTACTGTTTTGGATGTGTTGAAGAAATGCAGAAAACAACACATACAATCAACAAATCGCTTGGTTTAAGGTGGTATCCATGTTGTGTTGTTATCCTTTCTTGTGGAAACAAATAGATCAATGACATAAATGGAGACCGCCCACCAAACACGGAGAGCTTTACTGGACATTCACTGGGGTGATGTTCAACGATGACAGGACACCAATGTGTTACTCTTTTCATAGTGTTACAACATGTTACAACATGTTACGCTTGAACTGTAGGTGTTTTTGCCCTCAAAGTTTCCCTTGAACAGAGCCGTCTCCTAACAAACTCATGTGGAGCAGCAGGACTGAGGATGCACCGAAACTTACATGCCCTCACTGTGGGTAGCTCGTCAAATCCGGCAGAAGCTATCTTATTCTAGAAGCAAGTTGGGTTGCCATGTCCAAATATCATAGTCCTTCTAAAAATCCTACAAAAAGAATTCCCAAGTAAAATGTGTGTGTGTGATTACAGTATTTTTCCATCATACCCATAAAGATGTTCAACAAGATTCTACAGTTATGGCCATTTACCGGTTATAAGTGGTTATTTCTATGGGATTATACATTCTATAAATGGGGTTTTGTCAGTACTTACAACTGATACATGGCCATAACTGTAAGGTAACCATATAGGTAACCCATTCCACCCCATTCCAAAGGATCCATGGCGACAAGGCTCGTTCCAGCAGGGAGGTCCATCCCCAACAAAGAGTCGACAAGGACAATTCCACCTGGCTGAAAACTTGGGATTTTAGTGGATGTCCATCCACCCAAAATATCTGGGTAAATTATAATATTCAATCATTTAGTTCGGCAAGTTGGTTTAGTTCACTTTAGTTCACTCGATTTGATGAATTCTATGGTGTATGGTAGACATTGGTAGACTATGAGCCATAATGATATAATCAATCTGGGTAAATGAAATCATATTTCACTAACCTGAATTGTTCGGCCATTTGGGGATGATTGCCCGAATCCTAACCATGATTTCCAGTGAGGGAGAACAGTGAGGTCGTGATGAAATTTACCCAGAAAATAGGGTCTCATCCATCCAATCTATCCCCAGCCAGGGAAGCCATCCAAAAGGGGGGGTTTACCATCGAACTTTGTCGTTTTCTCCCACTTTTCCCGAAAAAAAACACATGAAAACACACTTTCCATGTTCAGTGGGAGCAAGGGAATAGCATGTTTTTCAACCATCACCAGCCCAGCTGGTGATGCTAAGGGTGTTGCAATGATCATTCGGAGCATTGAGTGCTTCACGCCATTGGCATCAGCCCCTCGAAGTGCCCATCCCTAGGTTGTTTAAGTCTCCTGACGAATCATTGAACCATTGAAGAAGATCACATGTGTATATATATATTATATACTGGATTTATAATATATAATTCTGACACCTCATTTTACCTTTTTGAAGTTTAAGAGTCGGTACCACCTTTAGGTCCCCCAGCAGCGAAGGCCAGAAACTGGTGTATCGGCTTTGCCACCGAGGAACAACAAATGCAAAGGTGAAGAAGTTTTCCAAGATCGTCGACACTAACCTCAGCTTTAAATCCTCATCCCCCGGGGATTTGAAAAAAAGGGTACCCGGTTGTTGAACAGGAGGCGAAACATCCGAAAAACTCAGAATTGATCTGCGACTCATCAATTCAATTCAGGACAATTAAGGGAGATGTCAGTTTTGATCCCCGCTCGCCAATTTCATATCTAGGAGTCTGAAATCCTAGCTGATTGATGGGGGTGTCTGGCCCCGGAAAGTCATGATTTACCATCAAAATCATTAACCTGACACTTTTAAACATATCCCTAGAAAGTCTGGATTTGGTGGAGTTCTTGTCGGGAAAAGATCCTGAGGCTCAGCAAGCGTCATCCAATGTGGTTGACACCATTGAAGCCCGCCATTTCGGTGGCCGATGTTGAAGGGGATCTCACACAGAGTCACTGGAATTTGCTTGCGCCTTCATTCTTTTTCACAGCTCATATGCTCCATGTACAATAGCATTTACCCCGAAAAAGGCCCAAATAGATGTACAACAATATGACATATGTGAGGCAAAAGGAGATAGTGTGCCCAAATCAAGCATGTGAGCGGTCCGAACTCCGAAAGCTGAACTGAAAAGCCTATGTCTTGACCCCGGCCAAATATAGGGATCGGCCACAATTGGGTTTACATCCAAAAATGAATGATGATTATGGTCTTCCCCAATAAAAAGGTAGCTGACCGGTATTTTGCAATAGGATTTTACTTTCCTATCTTTTTGGGGTGGTTCACAATTCAAACCAAGAAACATAGTATACTATAATATACTACTCTTGCATATTTCTATATATTATATGACTATATAAGTCAGTGTCTTTCTTTCTTCAATATACTATTGTTAGTTGTACTATGTTCATCTACAAAGACTCACCAGTCAGAATTCTCCGATCAACCTGCCTCCAAGGCACTTGTCTCGATCCGTGACCGTGTGTGGCAGCAGCTCTGCTTGCCAACCAACCACAAAGGTGTTAGCGAAGATCACAAGATTTCCTGTGACATGAACTGGCTGGTGGTTGACCTACCCCGAAAAATGATGGACGAATCGTCAGTTGGGATTACTATTCCCAATACATGGGTTTGTCTGAAAATAGGGTATATTCCCAATTATAGCCATTTAATAGGGATAATGATCATTAACCATTGGGTTTAGGGGTACACCCACATGGAAAGTCATAATCCAGTCATGTTCCAAACCACCAACCAGCGATATGACCCCTTCTTTTGGGACACTTTTCGCACTTTTCCCATGGTCAATTTACGAATTGGGGATGGTCATCCCAGTCAGCCCAAGATCGCTTCAATTCAACGCGAAGTTGGTCAAATTGCGAATCATTGAGCGTATTATTAATCCTACCATGTTTAAAGGACACATAACCCAATTTTAAAATATATAGCGAATATATTATAGCAATCCCTTTAATTATATGTTCGAAGATTACCTTTGACAGGAACATAATCCGGCTTTTGACCATGGCACATGTAATTACTATGGCAGAAGTGGAAGACTTCCCACTGGGTGGCTTGCAGACATTCCAGATGAATCCAAATGATATACTCTTTGACAGGGATCAGCTTGCTGATCCGTAAAAGGCAAAACAACAAAGGGACACTTAAAACCCAATGGATCTCAAGATACATTTTAAATTGATGGTTTTTAACAATTTCACCATCCATTTTGTACCATTGAGATCCATTACACAAGCACTTGGGGATGTGATCCATGACCAATGTGTCCCAACTGTTAGTTTCCAGCTTCCTGCACCGTTGCCAAGAGTCCAACGATCTCAAAGCAATTGGTGTGGACAATTTTTCTGATCCTTGGGTATGGGTGCCTCAGTTGAAAGCAGTGCCACGGAGGATAGATTTCATAGATTTCCTTCCCCGGGATTTCTGATAATCTTAGTAAACCCAATCATAAATCATCCCAAAGTTTGAGGTTTATCCAGTTGGGTATAACCCTACTTGGGACGATTTAAAAGGACCATCAGTACTGCTTGGGGAGCAAGGGAAGCATGGCATGGCAGTCCTGGTGCCACTGCCCGCCATTCCCTTCTGATTGAGGGGGGATATTCAACTTTAGGGATTACTCTATGTGTCTGTCTGTCTATCCATCTATCCATCTATCCATCTATCGATCTATCTATCTATCGATCTATCTATCTATCGATCTATCGATCTATTGATTTATCGATCTATCGATTTATTGATTTATTGATCTATCTATCTATCTATCTATCTATCTATCTACCTATCTACCTATCTACCTATCTACCTATCTACCTATCTACCTATCTACCTATCTATCTATCTATCTATCTAACAATTGTATACAGTTGTAATGTGTTGTATCGTAGGTCGATAAAAATATTTAAGTGTATTTTATCACCAATTTCATAGGAATTTACTTTTGGACCTTTGTTAGACATATGTATGTATGTATGTATGTACGTACGTATGTACGTATGTACGTATGTACGTATGTACGTATGTACGTATGTACGTATGTACGTATGTACGTATGTACGTATGTAGGTATGTAGGTATGTAGGTATGTAGGTATGTAGGTATGTA
>Ga0126342_10007837_pt1 | contig 19106 bp, 15 predicted proteins | sample Cyp1metagenome_FD_92528 | JGI IMG/M metagenome (GOLD analysis project Ga0126342, IMG submission 92528) | Coral microbial communities from Lord Howe Island, Old Settlement Bay, Australia - Cyphastrea 1 metagenome | ecosystem: Host-associated > Invertebrates > Cnidaria > Coral ... | reverse complement strand
TAATGTATGTAATGTATGTAATGTATGTAATGTATGTAATGTATGTAATGTATGTAATGTATGTATGTATGTATGTATGTATATATATATATATATATATATATGTTAGTACTCCTTTTTCTTGGCGCGCTCCCTCTTGCGTCCACCGGGGTCGGCGGATATATAGCCTTTTTCAAAAGGCCTGTCTTTCCCGTACTACAGGGGGATACCTCCCAACAGCCCCAGGCCGAAGTATTGATGAACTACTTTCACAACTTCGCAAGGAGCCTGCAAATGAAGAAGAGTGTGCTGCAAAGTTCATGCTGTATGATGCCTGGCCAAATTTTGCAATTTTTCTTTGCTCACATTCGCTGAATCGGTTCCCTCCTGGCTGATGAATGCGATGCCAGTCTTATCGCTTCGTTTCCACAAATGATTGCTGCTGCATCGGCTGTCAGGAAGGCTATGCCCGTGAGGTGGAGGAGGCAAGACGTTAAAGAGATGTAAAAAAATGCCAAAAAGGGAGGAATGGGCAGAACAAAGCATTTCCCACATATTTCACAAAATTTGAACATGATACTTGTAGCATGCTGGAGCTAGTTTGGTGCACAAGCTGCATATGATTAGTAGATAGATATGAGTATAGCACATAGTAGCGCGTACAGTAATTGGTGCCACAACATCGGTGCATTGCAGAGTGGGGCTGGGAGAAATCAAGCGAGTCAACCCTGAGATGCGAAGCACATTGTTGAAATTCAATGAGGAGACTCGCCCATTTTTGCCAGCCACTGTTGCGGCAGATCTGGGAAATCAGATCAGAAAGATTGATTCCACAGAGGCAATGGGCATCCCTGACGATGTGCGGGAATGGTTCGTCTTCCACATGATGAGGAAAGCCGAGCGGAACAATTTGAGCATGGCCACTTGGATCTGGATGTGAAGACAATCTTACTGGGTTTGGTTTGTGATGCATTACTAAACCTTAGACTTCAGTCAGATTCACCGTAGACATCGTGCCTGGAGTCACTGGACATGGGTTTTGCACAATACTAAATTGCTAGATGCATCAATGATCAATTCCGAAAATGGAGAAATACTGAAATACTGCATTGTACTGCTGAATTGACTCTTCTGCGCATCTCTGCTCTCCACTCGCACAATAGCCTAGGCACGCATTCTGGAAAACTTTGAGAAAAAGCTGGCATTTTTGGCCAACAATGACCAGCAAGAGTGCCCAGTTTGCTTAGAGAAGTTTGAAACTGGCGACAAGGCACCAGAGACGCTGGGCTGCTGCCACAAAGTCTGCAAGGAATGCTGGGAGAGTTGGACTCAGGTGATGGGAGGCCGGCCCTTTTGCCCCCTTTGCCGACACGACGAGTTCCTAGGGGCGGTTGCTGCGAGGCTCTCTGAAGCTCCATAACCAGTTCGGCCACTTGACACCGAGCGAATGTGAGAAAACAGGAAATGCTCAGACTCTTCCCGCAGAGGGAATGTACAGATAGTCTGCAACAAGTCGACCTGCAGCCCTTTAGCAGGAGAAAAGAAGTGCAAGATGGATCAAGATGATGCAGTTGTACTTGGGAACTGATCTTGGAATCTTGGATCAAATGTCAACCAAGTGCCTCAATTGGATTCATCTGAGAGGAGTTTGAAGCTGATCGGGATGCCGGAAAGATGGACATCTCGATGGGCAAGGCAACATAGCTAGGACCCCCCCGCCTTGTCCCCGTTTCGTGAGAGATCCGTTAGAAATCATCATTGGATCAATATAGAATATTGCAGGTACTGTATAGGATATATCAATATCCATGATCATGACTTATAACATATCATTAAATATCATTAAATCAAATATCTATCATATCCCATAGCCTATAATAATCTATAAATACACTGTCATGCAGGGCATTTTACTGCGTTCAGGTGCCTGTCCTCGATGTGGGGGACTTTTCGTTGCCTCAAAGCAAGGCCATTGAGCGCTACGTGGTTGCTCGTTTGCAATTTGCAATGACACGTTTGTTTGTCCTTCTAAATAACTTATAACTTTATTATGTATTCCACTTATTCTACGTTTTTCTTGTTTTCTTATTTTCTTATTTCTATTGGCAAACATGTTGTCTTCTACAAAGTTGAAGGGGAAACAGTCCCGCAGCTATATCAACTACAGAATTCAACCTGTGTCACCTACAACGAACGTGGAAGCATGAAAAGGTGCAGAGAGTTCAGGACAGATGGGACTGCTGCATTTCCTGCTGAGGCTCGCAAAGTTGGGATGATGGGATCGACACCAGAGGAGGAGGTGACGGAGTTTGACAGCCATGGTGACGGCAGACCGATCTGGGTTGATGGTTAGGATTCTGGCTTTGGCTCCTGCAATTGCCTGTGCAAAGGCATCTGGGATTCCGAACCAATTTGCACAATCAATCACCCGTTGGCTGAAGACTATGGACCTTTTAGATTAGCGGCTTGATCTATCCCTGCCAATGGAGATTCCAATTCAAGATTTTCAGGCCTTGGTCGATGCAATGGCTGAACATGTGCGAGATGTCAACGATGCACCTGGGCTTTTTCTGATCTCCAACCAACGCTTGAAACTTTAAGGGTTTGCCACTGTTTGCGAGCACCAGCCGCCCCTGCTGATACTGAGGCATACAACAGGAAGGGATTGTTTTTCATGAAGGATGAAGAGAAAAAAGCCGAGCTGAGCTTAAAAGATTTTGCAAGATGGTGTTCGAATGGACATCAGCGTCAAAGATGTGGTACCACTGGAATCTTTGCCTTTCTTCCAACCAAGGAGCTGAAGAAGAAATGGTATGAGGAGGATCTGCATTATCTGTATGTGGAAGATTGTGGAAGTGCTTAACTTCTTCCAAGCTTGTAGCAATTTGATGCATTTTGTAGCATTCAGCACTTTCATTTCATTTCCCGTCGCGTCTTTCGGGACGAGGAGCTTCCTCCCTTCTTGACGAAGTTGGACACAGCTTTGCCTGGAAGTGATGGCTTCGCAGTAGGGAAAAAGGTGCAACTGCGACATTCTGCACTCTGCACTGAAGTTGAAGGGGAGGGATGAGGGCTGAGGATAAGCTTTATTCAATGGGGCTTGAAATATAGAAGGGCAGCACGGTGAATCCGAACTGCAGAATTGTCCATGGGGCGGAATTCTTCCTTGAAGGTTACTCAATCTTGATACGTACTAGCCAAGATTGTGCAGTGGTGCAGGCCTCCCTGGCAGATGTTGCCATCTTCAAACTGCTGAAGGACTGGTAGTGGAAAGGTTAGAGAACTGAGAGATGAATAGAGGATGTGACCCGACGTGACCTCAGCCCTGCAGATGACAAAAATCAGGAGATTGTCAGCATCATTTTGGTAATACCTGGGGATGATGAGCCCATGATTCTAAAAAGGCAAACAGTATCAAACAGTGCAACCGTGCAGAAAGATATGACCTTTCAGGACACCTATGATGAGGACGTTTCTGATGCCTACAAATCTTGCCCCAAGCTGAAGGCTCTTTGGCGACAGCGGCGACAGTTCGAATCTTGGGATGCGCCACGCAATGTGTGATGATCTCTGCAGGCGATTGTCAGCAGCATGGAGAAGAACGAGGGCATTAAGAAGTGGCTGGAAGAAAGGACAGCGCCGAAGTGCAGTAGCTATAGTAGCTGATGTGTAGCTTAGCATAGCTTTATGGTAAAGTAACATAAAGTAACCAAGAGTTCTGTAAAATAACATCTGTGACTACAATCCCGCAGCTTTGGAGTGTCTCTCTTGCCAGGCCGAAATCATTCATTTGAGCTATTGAATTGGACATGCGTAGATTGGCGTAGATCCAAAGACCCAACCAGCCAGAAGAGAAAAGATGCTTTGCCACTTCTCTTCACTCGAGAAGGGGTCTGTCTCAGTGGCACAAACACAAATGATCAAGTCCTGCAGTCTGCACAAACATTCTGTTTGATTCTGCTTGTTTTTGAGAGAACAACGCAGGATTGCCCTCTGCGTATGGCGGTGGCCGTGTATGGCTAGCTTATGCGCAAAGTGCAACAAGTCTCTTTGCTCAGAGTAGTTCGGCCCCAGTGCGTTTGCTCCGCAGGCCGGACATCCAATCCGCCAGAATAACCACTATACTATGCCTATGCTTATGGATGCTTATGCTGTGGTGACAGTGCAGAGTGGTTGTTCTTCGACATTAGCCTTACTGGCTTCACTCGTGATCCGTCTCTTCAGTATGTTGGTATGTTTGTGGTGTCAACGCCCGCAAGGGGCCATGCGCCAGTTGATGTTTTTGGGGGATTTTTGGGGGTGGGGTGGGCTAATAAAGTTCATTCGCACTTCCACACATACGTCATGCTACGCTACTGGACGTTCTCTTGGACTTCCACACACTCCAAACCAGTTGCACATACACACACACAAAGACTGCAGACAAGACTTGCCCAAACTCTGGAAGTACAGTACTTGTATGCTGCTGTGGCGCAAAGCCCTCACAGGCAAGGTTCTCAACAAATTTGGTGAACTTTGTGCTTGAATTGAAGAAACAAGGAGAAACTTTTGCAAGAAGGTCCGGGCACACGAACTAAGAGTTTCATTGTGGTAAAACACTCAATTTTGCAATTTTGAGGTGACCCTTCCACAAAAAACAAACACAAATTTGATGAAGAGAAATGAACATCTGCAAATTACATCAAACTACCACAGTTTTGGACATTTGAACAATCATCATGTCATTGGCTGATGTCATCACCGACACAGCCTCTTACAGAGTTGATAACTGATACATATTGATACCATGTTTACCTTTTGATACTACAGCAGGGTTCCTTACATTTTTTCTGTAAGCATCAACTTCTGGGGGTCCGCCACGGTATGCCACGGTATACCGTGCGGCAAGATATCCCAGGGGGCGATGGCACCTGGGGCATGGTCCGGCTTCAGGAGGCTGTGTCGCTGTCTGCGTCTATCAAACACAGAACAGCCAAGATTGTAAGGGCTTTGAGATGCTTTGAGTACATACTGAACGTAACATTACATCACATCATATCACATCATATAACAAAACATAACCCTGTTCCTACAGGTCTAGCGAGAGGACAAGAAGACAAGCATTGGGCCCAGCATGCAGTGGCCAGAGAATGCAACGAAGGGTGCAAAGGACTCAGGGAGTCCCCAAGGACGAGTATACAAGATTCATGCAACCATAATTTTAAAGTGATGACTAGTGATGATATAATACGATGATATACGATGATCATATCATGTTTTTGATTTCTGGTGCTTGCTCAGCAAGGCTGCGCATTTCCGCGTTGGCTGGTCTGGATCTCGACGATGCAGATTTGCAGCAAGATAGACTTGCTCAACGTGCAGCGGTCACCAAGTTTTCACATCGTTGTCAGGTCTTGGCTTTGCCCTCTACTTTTTCCAGCTCTAGCATTTTGTGGCAGGTCCGAAACTTACTTGCTTCTCACAGCATCCCTCCGCTGAACAGCCAAGCTTTTGAAAGCAAAATTGGAAACAAGCAGCAAGTCAAAACCACTGTTTTGCTGTGCTCATAGGAGCGTTTTTGAAAGTTATAGTTATACGGTTATACGTAGTTATCGCCCAGATCTCTACAGATGGTGTGGATGGACTAAGTCTTAGACCTGTCTCTTTGTGGAGACTTCCTGAACCTGACCAGCACGACAGCTGTGAACCCAGAGGGCCTTTCCAACAGCCAACACATTTGCCAAATCGTTCTGCGAAAGCTGCATGTAAAAAGTTTTGACAGAGACTGTCTCGTGGCCCCAAGTTAGCACATTGACCCTGCGTAAAGTGTGACTTTGAGGTCGGTTGGAACTAGAAGCTACGGTTCTGGTCTCATTTGTTAGTACAGTCTTCCCCGCTGAGAGCCCAACTGTGAAAGTTTAACAAATCTGCAACTGCAAACGGGCAATATGTTTTTCTTGAGGCTGCACCGATTGCAAGAAAGAAAGCAGGGTCTGCGCTTACCAAAAGAGCCTGGGCCTTCTCTCAATTGGATCCGAAAGCTGGGAAAGGCATGAGATCTGCGGATTTTTGTAATGAAAAACCTGCTATGCGCACCGTGTGCTGTGAGGTGCCACCACCTTCAGTCAAAGTGACCAAACTGAAGAAGGGTGAGAGATACAGAGGGTCAGATGCTCAGGCCCCCACCTGAAAGTCAGGTTTGGAATTTCAAGAACCCAATATCAAAATATATCAACTAATACTCGTAGAATCTCGTAGACCAAAGCATATCAATACGCACAATTTGAACCCGCGGGTAGATCCTACTCGTCGATTTGATTCGATTTGTATGGGTTTGTCACTGATACAGACGGTCAGAGCTTGCAGTCTCGATCTCCAGACTTACCCCTTTTCCTCAACAGTTCTTCCCTTCGAAGTTGTAGGTCATGGTATTTGCACATCTAATTGGAGCTTCAGAAGCTTCAGACATGTGTGCACCTCTCTCGTTATATTTTTTGGCACTGGTGCCAGTTTTTTCTCCATCGCTGCACTGGATTTCTATTATAGTGAGATCTTGCCCTCATCTCATGGCACTGCAGCTGGTAGACATGCAACTGTGAAACGTGTGAAAGCACCTAAGGTATATCAACCCCAAACTCAAGGCTCTCGTCGAGGTGGGCACACGCACACACATGCACACAGATCCCTGCTGTAGGAATTCAAAGAGATCCGACAAATAGCAGGATCTAGCATTGTCCAAAGATCAGTGGGATCAGATCCCAAACCACCCTTCATGTGGGATAGAATGGGATAGAATGGGATGGAATGGGATAGATTTTTGAGTATTATTCTGATTGATTTGTGTCATTCTCGCAGGCCTCTGAGTATCGGAAGGTTGTAGACCTTTTAGCGAGACTAGAGAAAGAGGCGCAGTGCTAAGCAAATCCGCCCGCAACAGACTCTGTCAGCTTGTGAGAGATTCGAATTGGGACTTGCTTTCATAAACCCTGGACTTGCAGCACTTTGATTCCCTGTTCAGGGTCAGCTGGACAGACTACTTGTCAGCGCAGAGGCCCGCAGCCTGTTGCTCGGCTTCCCAGCACAACACAGTGTGTGTGTGTGTGCGTGTGTGTGCACGCACAACCCACATGTTCAATGCTGCAATGCAGGGGTATTGGAAAGATCTCAACATTTTTGAGTTTTCGGCCCTGGCCACTTGGGTGCAAGAAGTGCCTTCAGTGAGTCATGCTTATCTGAGCTACAGCCAAAATTTACCATAATGGAAAGTAGTACTCGAGACATCTTTATTTTTTGGAAATTGAGCTGGTGCTTCGAAAACGATAATACACTCTTCAAAAATCGACAACATTTGCTATATTCCCAAAACCTGAAAAACGATGATACACTCTTCAAAAATTGATGACTTGGAGCTATATACTAAATATTGATGTGGCCCATCTAAGATTGATATCTGACGCTGCATTTGAGGAGAAAGAGGAAGGACGTCGCGCAGTCTCCAAGATTTTGAGACGAGACTGGTCCAGGAGCTTTGTGCGGAGTAGCTCCATGAATTGCGCTGGACAGAGCCAACTCAGTGAAGCCATGTGAAGCCGGAATTCTTGGATACGTTTGTGGATACGTTTGATTTCCAATTTCTTGCTGTCTTTGGTCATGTTTTGCCGCTGTCACAAACCACTGCCACGGTTGGCTCAGCCGTCAGTTAGGAAGAGTTCTTAGCAGCCATGGTGGTTCTGAAGTTGAAGACAAGTGAGGGCGAAGTATTCCGTTTCCGTTTAGAGAGATGTGATCTCAATGAGGTGCAACAATATGTGTTGATGGCCTGCGAGGGAGACATGGGGCACCATTGCTTCATTGCTGATACCACCCGACCACTGACTGAGGAGTCGTTGCAAGAGGCGCTAAGCCGTGCAGACGATGGTATCATTAGGGTGGAGATCAAGGAAGGGAACCAGAACAACCCACAGAACGGCGGTGACAACCAAGCTGTGAAAAACGAGCAGAATATGTCAAATGACATGTCAAACGACATGCCAAATGACATGCCAACTGCATTTGCGGCTGAAAGATTTCCAAGTGGGTTTGTCGCAGAGGATGTTGAGGCACAGGCACTTCAACCCTCGGCGCCTCCGCCGCCTCTGGAGCCGCTGTTGGGTGTTTGGCACGGAGCCGCCAATGCCGTCGTGCAGGATCCGCCTCCGCTGCACCAACCTCAGCCTGTGCAAGGCGTGGTTCTACCGGAGGTCCCAGAGGTGCCGCAGGTGCCACACGTGCCACAGATGCCGCAATCTCATCCCTGGGACATGCAGCAAATCCCACAACTGGGGCACTTGGGGCACCTGGGGCAATTGGGGCAGCTGATTTCCCAGAATCTGCAACAAGCGAATCAGCATCTCCATCAGCATCTTCATCAACACCTACATCGAACCCATGAACATTTGCATCGACACATGCAGCAACTGCATACAAATTTGCACAATCGTCAGAGAGAGATGCATGAAGAAATGCATCGCGTGCATCGCCGCTGTGCTGAAATGCATCAGAGAGCACATTGCCAAGCACATGCCAACGCGAACTCCTACCGTGCACAAAACCCTCCGAACCTGGGACAAGCATTAGGCTGAGGTGTACTTGGTGTTGCTGTTGCCTGATTTGAGTTTCCACCCTTGAGCAATGGGGTGCACTTGTTTGTTCGTAGTCTGCGTAATTTCTTGTGACCGTCCTCCTGCTATAAAGCACTTCGTCAAATCAACTATGTACTCTCTCATCTATATCCAAATGATTCCAAATGCATATAGATGGTCATGTGCACAGTACACACACACACGTCTAGTAATGTTTAGAGTTTAGACATGTTAGTATATTAATGTACGTATATTATATTATATAACATTATGTAACTGTATAACATGTATAACTATATTATATTATCTACATATTAAAATCGATCTATATTTGAATCTATAGGATATTACACAACAAATTACATTAGATTACACTACACTACACTACATTACATAAAAGAAAAAACACACACACACAACCACATTGAATGTCTCGACCTGAGGCGAGATGAACGCACTCATTGGGCGAACACCATGAATGTGCAGACCGAGGCTTTCGACTCAGAGATGACCAGAGATTGACATCGAAAGTCGGCTGCATCCAATGACATGACACCTGGTGAGCATATGCACCTAACTTCAACAAAACCATGCAGAATCAAAGACATGATGAGTTCTCTGCTTTGCAAGAATCAATATAGTAGCAACATGCAACAACTGGTAATTTCTTCAGGTGCAGCCCTTGATTGTGCAACCGCTGGAGATGAATCAGCAGCGGCGTCATATGATTGGAGGGTGGCCCAGAGTGCATCTGAAAAGATGGACATCCCCAAGATAGATAAATCGGGATGATTAACCCAGCAGATTTGGGGCATTTACAGCAGATTCGGGGTATTTACTGGTTCTCCGTTTGTTAGTTGATATATATATATATAAATATGATCCAGCAGTGCTTCAGGATGATCACTGGATCCGGCAGACTCCACAATTCTGATCTGGTGCTCGACAATTGCATTGTCACAGGCAGGTGTGGGCCAAAATAGCTACAGACTTTGAAGCCCATCTCATCCTCAACATGGTATGGAATATATATATATTATATTCATAATTCAATATATATTGATATATACTGTAGCATAAAAACAATATATTGTATAAATGCAATATATATATATATATATTAATACAATATGATTATATATGTAGAATAGTAACTACTACATGTATACATATATATATATATATTTATATACACATTATAACTATGACTGTAAATGAAATACAAATGTGTGTTCTTGTTCCATTCCATTCCCAAGTGGCTGCTCGGCTTCAACCTGACTTCCATGGACCACGGAAGGATCCCTATGCCTTTCTGGCTCGTCACGAGTACTGCTGCGAGGGGGCATGCTTACTGGATCCGTCAAGAGCCGAGAATTGGTTGAGAATGCTAAGAAGTTGGTTGAGAGTTGGTTGAATTTTCAGGGAACTTTACAGGAAACTTTAGAGGACACCACCAAAGACACCGAGAAGACAACTTTCTTGGCTTAAAACCATAGTGTCGTTTCAATTTTCCCTGAAGCGAAATCAATGAATTCAGAATTGCCATTTGTAAAGCCACTTGGTTCAGACATTTTCGGATGGCACCCACAGTTGAAACAATAGGAACTCAGATATGAGTTTTTTCTGGGTCACAAGGAGCACGTGCAATCCCTTAATCAAGGTGATGCGTGACGCAAGCTCAATCTTTGAGAATCATGGCGGTATGCTTACAGAGCAGGCGGAGAACCAATGCTGGATGGTGTTGAAGTTTGTTGAATCAGGTTGAAGCGCAGATCCCCAAATATCTGAAGACAGGACAAACTAACAGCATCCTTCATTTATTCCGACTTGACATTTTTGAGCGTTGAATACGTAGTAAATGATGGTTCACAGACAGTGCCAAAGCTCTGGCCTTGTGAGCCAACACCAACATGATTTTAAGACTCTGAAGGTGCTGGAGATTTGATCCGAGAGCTGATTGGACTCCCTAGCCGTCAGCTGGTGCTGCTGGTGCTGTGCCAATGGCGCACACAGCACAGCATTTGGCCATTGAACAGAGGTGATCGCCCGCCGGCTTTGCACCTGGCCTTTGAAGTGATCGCACTTGTCCTATGTGTCAGTTGCAAATTTGGCCACAGCTGTAGCAGCTCATTGTCAAGACTTCTTTCAAGCCCATTGCCTTTGGAGTTCATCAGAGTTCGGTTTGCCCAGCACTGCATACCACTATTGAACATTGATGGATGTTGTAGTACAGTACCAAAGCGATGGTGATTTGGGCCACAGCGCTTTGGCGCGCCACAGCAGCTGTTTGGCTCGAGCCGCGGCAAATTGATTCAGATCTCACTCTCCAAAGGCTTCACATTTCCGATTCAGCAGGCATCAACAAACCACAGCAGTGCTTAACGCCAGAAAAAAAGATGCCTCGTGGAGGGCATATGGGTCGCGGCCCCGGCAGGTTGCAGTTCCCGTAAATTCATAAAACATAAAGCCGTCCTTTCCTTGGTGATCCTCTGCGTATTTTCTAATTCTCCAGAGGCTCAGACACGACTCTAGTGATATCTCAGAGAAAAAGCTTGTTGCTGGTTGCTGCACTAAGGAATATGGCGCCCGCTGCCGAAGGACATTTTCAAGTCTAGGTGGAAGCGCTTCTTCAAACGATGCTACCGGCCAGACCCTTGATGTCATGGTCATGAGCCGTCAGTGAAGGTCAGCCAGTCCAGGGATGAATGCTCCAATTGAGCTGAGTTAAACAGGGACAGTGACAAGCACAAAGGAAAAACAGCAGTGGTCCGAGACAGGAGTGTCTATCATCCTGCATTCCCAGCCGGTCTTTGAACTTTAAAACTATTGTGGTTTCCCCATGGTGTTCATGGATATTTAGGGATATTCCTCTGGGATTGTTCCATGTTCCCAGCTTTGGGTGAGGCCACGGACTGGGGGCAATGCGCTGGATCGAGCACCACCCCACATCCAGGCCTGGGCGCTGCCGTTCAAGCCCCTTTTCAGCAGCTTTCAGCTTCAAATACATCAGGCAGACCACATGGATGGCGTGCCGTCACCATGGAAGCTGCATATGCGGGAAGCGGAAAAGGGGACCTACTTTCGAGACGAAAGAATTGCCGGGATCCACTACAGATGCTCGGCCTGAAAGTCCTGCCAAATTGATCCAAATTGACATTTGCTGCAGCTTCTGCAGTTTTTCTCCAAGCCGTTCAATACACTAGGTGGTTGCCTCACTGCTGTATGATGCTGTACGATGCTGTATGCAACCTTTTACTTTTATCTGAGGAAATAATCAGGAACGGTACCTTAGGCCCGTCACGGGTCGGCCAGTGACTGCCAGTGACTGCCAACTGCTCTGAGAAACGTGTCTGGGGAACCAACAAACCGCTTACGTTTGGGTACTTCTGTCATTCTGCGAAGATGTGAAGAAGGAATGAAGCTCTCAGTTCGTTGTGGAAACATGTGGAAATACTGTGCGATTCTGTAGTTACTGTATTATATCATATTATATCTAATGTATTACACTGTAGCTGGTTGGGCAGTAATTGCCGACCACTGCGATGTATTTTTCCATTGTTTCCCACCAGGCCAGCGATACACTGCACCGAAGGTATCGCGTCAGATGTAATCCTTCGCAGTCACTTTCTCAGACATTCGTCCAGATAAAACCTCCATGTGCCAGGGTTGAAACATGGGTTGTTTTCCCATATTCTGGGATGGTCATCAATCCAGAAGGATATATATATATGATGTATGTTACAATGTATAATTCTATATAATTCTATATAGCCATAAGGATTCCCGGGATGGATCATTTTTCCCATCAGAAAGCATCAGAAACCCATTTCCCCTGAGGTCTGGATCCCGGGCGTCACAACTACATGTCTTTGACCGGTTTTGGCAAGCTGGAGGCCGCCTGGATGCACATCGACGGGACCAAGGACAGTGAAAAGCTGACGGGCTGCCGGTGTTGACTCGACATGTTTGTTCAGGCTAGAGCGATGACTAGATGGTAGATGATGGTAGTGGATTGTTGTGGATTTCAGTCTTTGATGTTGAGGCTGACATTGATGTATATTTATACATATGATGATTATATATATATACATATACATATCGATACGGTGACGTGGACCACAAAAATGAAGAAGACGCCAACGCTGCTAATTGCAATCATGGTAGCGGCAAGACGAAATTGACGGCTCCTCATGTGTTTCTCGATATCGTTGATTAACATCGAGGAGGATGGGACCCAACCTGCCACTCCGTGGGAAGATTCTGCTCCTAACCCAGAGATGCAGGATGAGCAAAGCATGTCCTATCAATGGCCATTTTGACCAATCTGAAGAATTTTGAGGCATTTACTGCAAAGCCAATGTCAAGGAGTCAAGGCAAAAGGTTCTGCATGGAATCTCCAAGGTGCCTGAGCACATTCTCAACGAGATGAAGCCATTGATGGGCAGAAAAGAAACTTGGGAAGTCATCAAAACTCGTCCAAACTTCTTTGTGGTTTGCCGCCTCAGAGTGTACTGTGGATTTGCAGCCATTTGTTTAACAGTTTACAACAGTTTAACATTTAAGTCATTGGTTCAGTCAGTTGTTCAGTCCATGTCTATATACCTTTTCCGAACTGCGAGGTCAGAAAACTGAGGCAGCTCTGCGAGGAGCAGGACGATCAAACTGACGTCTTGAACACATTACAACATCTTCCAACACATATATTGTACATAATATACATGTGTATATATATATATATATTTACACATATGTATATGTTATGTATTGAACATTTCTATATTTATATCTATATTTATAGTTATCTATCTTTATACCTATATTCATATCTATATTTATATCTGAATCTATATCTATATACCTATATTGATATCTATATCTGAATCTATATCTATATATCTATATCCATATCTATCTATATGTATGTAATGTATGTTATGTTATGTCAATGTAATTTAATGTAATTATGCAATGTAATGTAATGTTATGTTATGTTATGTATGTATTTTTGGTAGTGTAATGTAATGTAATGCAATACAATGCAATGTAATGTAATATAATTTTATATATTGCTATGTAATGTCATGTTATGTAATGTGATGTAATGTTATGTAATGTAATGTTATGTATTGTATGTAATGCATGTAACGTATGAAATGTATGTATGTAATGTCATGTAATGTCATGTAATGTCATGTAATGTCATGTAATGTGATGCAATGTAATGTAATGGTATGTTATGTAATGTCATGGTATGGTATGGTATCCTATGGTATGCTATGTTATGGTATGTAATGTAATGTAATGTAATGTAATGGTATGGTATGTTATGTCATGGTATGGTATGGTATGGTATGTTATGGCATGGTATGTTATAGTATGCTATGTTATGGTATGTAATGAAATGTAATGTAATGTGATGTAATGTAATGTCATGGTATGGTATGTTATGGTATGCTATGTTATGGCATGTAATGTAATGTGATGTAATGTTATGTAATGTTATGGTATGTTATGTTATGTCATGGTATGGTATGTTATGGTATGCTATGGTATGGTATGTAATGTAATGTAATGTGATGTAATGTAATGTCATGGTATGGTATGTTATGTCATGGTATGGTATGTTATGGTATGCTATGTTATGGTATGTAATGTCATGTAATGTGATGTAATGTAATGTAATGCAATGTAATGTAATGGAATGTAATGGAATGTAATGTAATGTATGTACGTACGTACGTACATGTATAGATTCTTCGATATTACAAAAATGTGTAAGGGCACCTGGGGGTCACTGAGTTCTTCCTTTTAGATTGCAACAGTTTGGAGAGTGCAGGAGATCGTCTTCAAGGACGGTATCGCTGGTCTCAGAGATCCCAGGCAGCTTGCGGAACTTTATTGCGTCCATTGATGAAAATACTTGCGTTGCCAGCATTTCTATGCACAGGCAGAGAGCTGGAGCGGAAGGTCCCGATCGAGGAAACTTTCCATATGTGGATGTCATTCTGCCATGTTTCGGCGCAGATCCGTAAGGGCGTGAGAGCAGCGAGCATGGAGGTTTCGTATCGCTGCACGCCACAAGGATCCAGAAGGTATAGTATATAGTAGCGACCGACAATCACTTAGAACATCTTTTTTTTTTTTTTTGAGTACACTGGGAGCTATGTTTAAGAACATCCGAAAGTCCCCACAGTTAGAACATCCCAAGACATTCCAACATACATATATTTGTAAATATCTATTGACATCACTATATTTATATGAACACAAAATTAACAATCACCTGTGGAGACCCCCACACTTAGAACATGCCAGTTGTATGCTATCGTAAGGGAAACTGATGTTGATGCTAAGATGCCGCCACCGCATATGCATATGTATGTGCAAAAAATACAAGGCCGTTTCGCAGTTGAATTCCAAGGGGGTATTTAGCATTAGCGGCTGAGAAGCTTCCCCCTAAATAATCAAAGTTGGACCTTAATGGAATAAACTACAATCTTCCATTTCAAAATCCATGAATTTCCCTTTTAAAACCTTATCAAAATATTGCCCGAAATTGGATTCCGAAACTTTCCTAATATTGAAATCAAAAACATATTGTTTGAATAGAAACTACTTTTCCATGTCAGAAGCCATCAAACTAAATCCTTAAAAAATCGAATGAACATATTGCCAAAAGTCGGATTCTAAAGCCATCCCGCAATAAAACAACTTTTCTTGTGAAGGATGAGAGGTTGCAGCTGAAAAATGCAATCGAAATGAGTTTCAAGTCTCAGGTCTCGTAGAGTAGAGGGGTTCACCAAGGTTCTCCAATAGGTGGGGGAAGCCCCACACTTAGAACATCTATCTCCGCTTTGGGTTCCTGAAACTTTTCATGTCTAGACAAAAGGTTTTAGAGTCAGCAGCAGTTGAAATGAAAGAAAGAGCTGAAGGATATTCAAATGCAGTTAAGGGATTTGGCAAGTATACAAATTCAGCATCAGGTGGGGGGAAGCTCACACTCAGAACATCTATCTCACCATGAGGTTATGCCAAACAACTTTTTTCTTAAGGGTGAAGGGTTGGAAGCGGAAAGTAAAGTTGAAATAAGTTTCAAGTCTCAGGTCTCGTAGAGTAGAGGGGTTCAACAAGGTTTCCCAATAGGTGGGGGAAGCCCCGCACTTAGAACATCTATCTCCCCTTGGGTTCCTGAAACTCTTCATGTCTAGACAGAAGGCTTTCGATCCAGCAGGAGTTGACATGAAAGAAAGAGCTGAAGGATGTTGAAATTTAGTTAAGGGATTGGGCAAGTCTACAAATTTAGCATCAGGTGGGGGAAGCATCCTCAGTTGCAGCTAGCCCCACAAATGAATACAAGACCCTTACAAATAAGAAAATAAACGTTTGACTAGATAATAAAGAATAATAGTTACATAAGTGTATGTGCATATGCATATATATATATATATAACATTAGATTTTTTTACTTCTTAATCAATATCATTTTTTGTTTTCAATGCAAATAGATAAATCAATTCACTTACAGCATACATGATGTGATGTTCTATGTGTGGGGCGTTGCCCATGGTCCCTTGGTAGCATTTCAAAGGCATTCACCCAGTAGAGAATAGCATGGACAGTGACATTATGTGTTGGGAACCAGGGTCAGTTGCAAGGAACCTCACACTTAGAACATCCATCAACCTACATATAGGATGTTCTAACTGATTTTGCTCTGGATGTTTTAAGTGCGGGGGTCTCTGGATGTTCTATGTGTGGAACTATGTGGAACTTCAAAATTTTGGAAAAATGATGTTCTAAGTGATTGTTTGTCACTATAGACATATTATGTCATATTTACACCCAAAAAACAGGGTGGCAGAGATATGCAGCGACCATACGTATTCCAGATTTTGCAACCCGTGTTGGGCACCTGAGGCAGACCTTCCATGGGGTCCTTGAGTTTGGTTCACGTCATCAAAGGACATACCTCCTATTCCATTGTTCCAGGCTTTGTTTGCTAGTCGTTTCGTTGCCAGGAACAGGCCAGTCTTCTGGATGAATTGACCCTTGATGAGATTCTCAGGACTGAAGAGCAGATCTATGCCATAACATGCCATAACTGTCTTTATGATTTAGATTCCCAGCTGTGGTTTTGGAAGACACTTCGACATTGTTCCTCACAAGATTCATGCTTTTCGTGCCATTTCAGATCTACTGCAAGGAGACAAGTAAACCAGTGATTGCCTCGCATCTTGCGCTGTTTGCCATGATATAGTAATACAGCCAACGGATCAGTCGCTCGAATGTGTGCCCGATGAATATGAACGCATGGACAGCTAGAATGGACAAGCACTGTGCTGCCAGGATCAGACACAAGACCAATAGCCGGCGACATCCAAAATGGAAAGAGGTCCAGTATTGGTTCAAAAGATGGTCTGATGCTTAGCCTTTGACCGTGATTCAACGGAAGATGTGCAAGATTGTGAAGAACATGATTCTGTCGTATTCTGTCATTCATTGTCCTTCTGTGGGGTTCAATCTGAGGCACGGGATATATCTCCGAAAGAGGGCCATCAAGAGGGCAGAACTTAAAGAAGCTCAGGGAATCGCTAAGAAGGCAGGGCTTTGGAGACTTTGTGGATGGGATCTTCTCAACTTCGACATAAGGAAACTTGATAAACAGTTTCAGGCATGGGCACTTCAAAAATCATGATGATGACGATCATGATGGATAGAGTTTGATGTTGGTTGCTGTATTTGGAGCGGATACAGACAATGAAACATGAGCATCATTCCGACTGATTACATCTAATTACCTGTGAAGTGCTGATGCTCATGATTTTGTCATCCACACGGACATAGTATTGATATATGGACTGCTTGCCCAAGTCGTGATGTTTTTGACACAATCCCGAGTCTCCCAGTCTGCGAGGCCTTGGGCGCAGCTTGAGAGCAGTCGCAGTCAGTTCTGATTTGAAAATTGAGTCCGAGCTGGGTGCAGATGCAAAAAGACCAACCGCTGGAGCAGCTTTTGCGCCATTGAAACATGGCAAGCATGGCAAACTCGCGTTTTGAAGTTGTTTGGCTTCCTGAACTAGTCAATGTCTAGTATTGGGAGAATTTCAGTGTTTGGGCAAATCCAGGATTTGGCCAAAGCAGCTGGAAGCAGAACGCTAGATCCCAAGGCCAAGTTCATGAAAGGCAACAGACTGGTCAAATTCCTCTATGATTTCTTGTGGTTTCTTGGTGCCAAGGAATTGAAGCTTTTGAACTCTTCAGCGCTTTTTGGAGGCGCGTTGAGCAAAGCCAAATCATCGCAGCTGCCTCAGGTCTCCGGTCGGGTCTCGCGGCGAATTTTTGTCGCAGGATGAAAGATGTTGATTTTACTGTACTGTAGATGCTGGTACTAAGGACACACTCGTCGGTGAAGGTGTGTGCCCTGGAACACTGGGCGTATTGGGACCTGGATGATGGATGAATATGGATGAATAATATTGAATACATATTGAATACTGATGTATTAGCCTGTGACGATTTCACTGCAGCATGACAGCACAAGCAGAGCTGAGTTATTCCCGACCTCAAGCGGGGCTACGATACTGCCGGAGCAAACCGGGAGGATCAGCAGAGGTGAGGACCACTTATCATTGAGAACACACCGCAAAACCATGCAAAACCCGTGAATTTGGACATGTTTTGAAGGAATCATTGTGATGGATGCGAATCAAAATGAATCAACATGAATCGAAACCTTCAAGAATTTGCACAGGCTTTTAGAGATGAGCCAGGAAGTCCGAGTGCAGGAGGTTCTGACTGTTTTTCACAATGATTCACATGTGATGATTTTGTTTTGAAACGATGCTGTACGAAGTTCTTGCCCGTGCCAGTTCCAAGATCGCTTCAACAGTTCCGTGCAAGCGGACATGTACCGGATTCTCTGTGAGGCGGCTTGATGTGTCTCGTTCATTTAAGTGACAATCAAGATTCCAGGATTTCTGAAATGCGCACAGGTTGAACTTACATCCTTTAGTTGTTTTCGATAATGATAAAGTAGATCAAAACACACTTTTTGCAACCATTTTGCAACTATTTTCAAGGTTTTTTCTTTTCCATATTTCTTCTGTCATTTCCCCTTCAGAACGACACTGCCATCCCAGTGCTGTCGGAGAAGGCCTGTTTTCGTCGGCTGTGTTTCGAATTTTGCAGGACCTGTCAGTGTCAGTTGTGTCAGTGTTATTCCATGATATTGCAACTGTACGATATTCGAAGGAAGTTTGGAGGTCAAACTTCCGACAATATGGACAGATGAAAAGCAGAGCAGGGAAGGAGACGCACTTCTAACCCTTACAAGCCAAATTGCTAACCTCAAGAGATCTTTGCCTAACCCCAACAAGGTAGATTTTGCTAACCACAAAAAAAATATTGACCCTTATATTTTCACTAACCTCAATATTGTGTATTTCACTAACCACAATATTGTGCATTTCACTAACCTCTAAGCCTAAAAGCAGCAGTCCTAAGGAATAATGTGATGAAATCAGTTTG